>Ga0157364_1001314_pt1 | contig 20798 bp, 10 predicted proteins | sample AttsexASBM2_FD_111476 | JGI IMG/M metagenome (GOLD analysis project Ga0157364, IMG submission 111476) | Fungus gardens microbial communities from leaf cutter ant in Ribeirão Preto, State of São Paulo, Brazil - Atta sexdens ASBM2 | ecosystem: Host-associated > Fungi > Mycelium > Unclassified ...
TGAATATAAACTGCATTTTATTATTTTATTTATATCTATCTATAATCTTTACCTAAATGTCCTACATATTTATTATATTATGCGATATTTTTATTGATGTTTTTACATTTAAAAAAGATTGAATATTATCTAATGCACATATTAAAGAATTAAAAGTTTATCGAATAACTTTAATTTATCGTATAACTTTTTCTTTAAATAAATATACTCCTATGACTAGGAGATAAGGTAAACACATAGATAAGCATGAAACGTTAAGACACTTTAACATTCTGAAAAAATCTTATTAATGCACGCAACATCTAGTCTTAACTGTGTGTCTGATCTTAACTAATGTTATAGAGATATTACATGAATTTATATCAATATTATCTTTTATATCAAATTTAAATTTGAATATTTAATTAAATGTGAATATTTTGAAAGAATTAATGGAATATTAATAATGTAATGTCAAGTTTTTCCGTGCACTGAAAATTAAAACCTATAAAATCGTTAAAACATTTTTTAATAATTTATAGAGATGTATAAAATGATATATGATAACCCATATTCTGTTGACTACAATAGACGTATAAATCTGGATTAAATTATAAGAATAAAAATTCTCTCATAACTGTTTTAATAGACATATTTATTTTCATTTTTTATATTTAGTTTTAAATTTATACAATAAAGACAATATTGACACAGTGTAACTTTCTACCGTAGGTTCAGCGAACTATTGAAAATCAATAAAGGAAGTTTAATCAGTATCACGTAATTCCATTTATATAACTTTAAACAAGTGGTAAATTACAAAATAGAACAGACTTCATATAACTTACCGCAACGGAGGAAATGAAATGGAACTCCCCCTCTCATCTTTTATTTATAAAAATATATACTTTTTCTTACAAAATTTGATGGCTCACTGCACCAGAATCGCAATATAAATAACACCCCACGAATCGCTACATCATATAGCTTGCATTGCTAGAAAGCGCTTAGACGCTTTATTAAGAGACTAGTCGCTAAGATAATTATTAATGTGACTAATAGATTGAGTATTTACAATACAATTGTTATCATGTTTTCATTACGTCGTGTATTGCCACTAATAACAATTTTTGTAACAATTTATATTGCCACTAATTGCGTGACCACTGCACGTGAAATTACCAGGAATGATTACAACGATCTTCAGGTAGCCGCCAGTCATCATGGTCATCATGGTCATCATCATGAACATGGCGGCGGGGAGGAGCATCATTCCGGTCATCATCATGAACATGGCGATCATGGTCACAAAGATTATAAGCACCACCATCATCACGGAAAAGGTGATAAAGGACATCATCACAAAGAGCATCATCATGGGCATCATGACGAGCACGGAGGACATAAGAAGCATCATCATCATGACGATGGTCATCATCATGAGCACCACCATGGTGAAAAGGGGGAGAAGGGTCATAAGTTCCATGAGAAAGGCCACTATGGCAAAGGCCACAGTACTCATGGCCATCATGAAGTAAACAAGAAGGATGAATACAAGAAGGATAAGGAATTCTTCGACGAACATCACGATCATGGTCACCATGACGAACACGGTGGACATCATCACGAACACGGACATAAGAAGGGTGGTCACTTTAAGAAAGGACATCATGATCATCATCATCATGAGGGACATCATGGTAAGAAAGGTCATCATGAGAAAGGCCATCATCATCATGATCATAAGGGACACAAAGGTCACCACGATAATCATGAGCATCATCACCATCATCATCATCATGGCAAGAAGGGTGGACACGAAGATCATAAGAAATGGGAATACAAGAAGGGACATTAAACCTTGTTACTCAAGAGATACCACCAGCTGCTTTTGAATTGGATTCTGTTACTCTTTCTCATTCCTATTACCCACATTATCCCTCATATTATATAATAATCCAGTAATATATCTGTTAATTGTTAATTGTGTATACGTTGTTGAAATAAAGTAATATATTTAACACATCTTTTTTATATTGCACGCAATTTCACGCATTACACGTGTGATACGTATATATAATATCTATAGTTACAAGATTCTACTTCAACAGAGCAAATAGTTAAAGAAATCCATAATTATTATATGAAGCTTAAAAATTGCTATTACCTACTTAAATTTCTTTAATATTAAAGCGTTCTGTGCAATAATTATCAAATTGCCAAAAACGTACTTTCTTAATTGAATAGATATATGCGTTATTGATCGGCAAATTACGAGTACCGTAAATTATCAGCGTGCTTGGGATCTTCGCTTTTAATAAAAATTCCTACGCTCCAGCTATTTATCAAATTCCAATATTAATAAACAGCATTAAATTTGCCGTTGGTTATAACGCATTATCGGGCAGCGGTAAATAAAACGTATTCCCATGATAGTACGTATTAATATTTAGTTCAGTAAACACTGTCGAGGGTATCCTATAACTCGTCTAGAATGTCCATTTCTAAAATAGAATTTAATTAAAAAGAAATTATAATTGTTATTGTCATCCGCGTGAAAATCGTATATAAGGTATACATAAAAAGCATTCTATAATTTTCAATTAATATTTGTCATTAGCGCACGCATTCTCAATCTGCTTTGCAAGATAACGATGCTGGACTACTGCACTTTCCACCGCGTTGCATATGCGTCGTTCGTTTGTAAAAACAGGCGGGGCAAAAACTCACAGGAGCCTACTATCGTATTCATCGCACCGCGAATTTGATTAACGATCCCACCCTGCAGCAAATGAGATCGCCACTTCCATGGCGTTCGTCCGAATTGAATTCCGGTACGCCGAGCACGGATTAACGAGACTTTATGCACTTCTTTACTGCCACGTACGATGTAGTGAGTGTTCAGGGTTGTGCGAGCCCATTCTCCGCCGGAGATTGCATGCGCGCGGCAACGAATCTACTTGAAATGCTCCGCCCTGTGACAATTCCGGCGGCCGTCGAAAAGGTCTGCTATTGTTTCGCTTGTAATGCGTGTACGTGTGGGTGGTTTAATTAATGTAATTGAAGTGGCTCCGGTACGGAATGAAAAAGAAAAAAAAAAAGGAAAGCGTGAAACGCATGAGCTCAAAGAAGTACGCACCACCGCGGTTGTACTGCGATTTCGCATGCTTTCATGAAGCCAAAATAATCGCGCCATTTAACCAAATTAATGAATACTTGGGAACACGTGGCATTTGCATTGCATTCCCACCAATTGTTGCCAGACTAGAAGCTTTTAACGAAAAGAAAAATAATCGTTACTTTTTGCGGAACAAAATTTACATTATTATGTCGCATGTTTTGCCTGTGCGACAAATAGAATAATAAGTTATTATTTTTTAAGAATAAACACAACAAGAAAACAAGAGTTCTTTAATAAAACGTTGCTGAAAACTGGCTAAATAAACTCTTCCGCACCTTTGATAAAATTTTCACAAAGTTGAAGCAACCCTTCGAATAATAAATGATCTACCTGCTACAGTCGTATAATGAAAATTGCATCATGAGGCTGCGCAAGAAATCCTTTGACGTAAGCTACTAAATTAAATATTTGGATTAAGCTCATCTTGTTGGCGTATTTATTGTATTATGCTAAAAACCAATATAATCAAATATGTTCATAATCAAAGCAAACTACTAGAGAGAAATAGTAAGTGTTTTGATCTACATATTTTCGTGAGGCATCAAATAAAAGCAATGAAAAATCGATTAAAAAATTCTGTTTACTTTCGATTCAATTTGAATCAGTTTTTTAGTTTATCTTTTTCAATGACATTTTTATTTTCAAAGATATCAGATTGACATTTTTATTTAATAAAAATATTGATTGCGATGGTTATTGGAGATTTAATTTTTATTATCCACAAACAATTAATAACCAGACTTATAAATTATATACATAACGTAGATGGATTTAAATAACATATCTAATATCATCGTTAATTAATTAACGAATAATGAGCGCTGATTATGTATACGCATTGCAGAAGATATCAGCAATTTACATTAAGTGATTATATGTTTTCGACGGCACGCATTCGGCTGATCAAATCATAATAATGTGACAGTATAAGAAAAATAAAAATCAAGATATAATCAAATATATTTATAATTGAAACATTATACTACCAGAGATAGTGAATGTTTTAATTTATTTATGTGGAATATCAAATAAAAGCAATGAAAAGTTCCGTTTACCTTCGATTCAATTTTTAGTTTATTTTTTTCAATGACATTTTTATTTAGTAAAAATACTGAATATCGAGATATTTAACTAAATAAGTCTATAGAAAGTTAATTGTGCAAAACTAACGTCAATATTGTTCTTTAGGAAAATAATTGACTATAAAATGTTTTAATTCGATCTCTGAAAGAAATTAATCATATAAAGAATTTGAATTAAATTCATATCATAATTATAGAATAATACGACTTAACTCTGTTTTTTAATACCATGTAGTATTGATATCATTTATTATAAAAGCATATTTTCATTTTGATGTTTTACAATGGACAGCATAATATTATGTTGCATATCATTACATGAGCATGCTACAACATGTAGGCATATGCGGTATTTATCTACAAATTTAACCGTGTCAACTCGCAACGCGCGTTTCTGTGGCCCATTAATATCCGGTAATCAATTCAATCAGCTGGCCAATCGATTAACCTCAATTATTGGTACATTAATGATCTGTGCTATATGTGACATTAAAATTCATACTGCAAAATTACTATATATATTATTCTTGCCCGACAATAGAGATCAGGTGCTGAAAAATACTTTTATTATATATATAGTAAATCAATTCATGCCTTCTTGAACCAATCAAACTGTCGTTTTATATTTCAGAAAAAGTCGACAGGCCATATATCATTTTCAAGACAAATATTCAATCAAATTTAATTTTTTAGCCGAATTGATGATAATAATACGCAACAATAACGCGATAATATGCCATTTTTCCGTTATTTCTTCGAGCAACTATAATATATATGTGTGAGTAAAAATTCTATTCACATGATTTGAGAACAATGACGTGTTCTTTCACGCGCAATTGTTATCTTTGTCAATAAGCGAAGGCACAAGGCGAGAAGAAATGGCAAAATTACTTTAGTTTGCCGATGGGAAGTGATAAAAGGACGCTGAGAAAAACGGTGGCAATAAATCGTAAGGAATCGATAAGGCGTAATATCACGTTGCCGTCTTGACTGTAATGTAGCCGCTGGGACAAATATGGGCTGGGAGGGGAGGAGAAGGAGAAACTTATTTGTTCCATTAAGAATTTAAAGGAGAAAGAAAAGTCAACGAATTGCAATCAAACGATTTTTTTTGCGCGTGTTAGTATTCGCAGGTTTATTCTATATAAAGAATGGTACAAAATACAACAATCGCGCGACTTGGTCGCGTGACTTGGTCCGGAGCAGGTACATAAGCCGTAACAGTAGAACGAGTAATCGTTTTTTGATACGTATTTGAACGTACAACTCTAATGCCCCTTCTTATAGCCGTACTTCTTTCCGGAATGATGATCGCCTTTCTTGCCATATCCATCGTGATGGGAATGATGCTCCTCGTGGCCGTGTTTACCATGATGACCTTTATGTTCCTCATCGTGATGACCTTTGTCATGATGACCCTTCTTGCCATGGTGATCTTCATGATAACCGGAATGATGATGACCTCCCTTCTTATGCTGGCCTTCCTTTTTCTCATGATGACCGTGGAAATCGCCGTGCTTCTCATGATGCCCACCCTTATGATAATCATCGTAAAACTTATGTTCTTTATGAAATTCATCCTTATGGAATTTATTGTGATAACCTTTGGTTTTATGACCCTTCTTGTGGCCCTTCTTTTCACCGAACTTTCCACCTTTGTGACCCTTCTCGCCTTCGTGATGCTCGCCATATTTCTCGTGCTCATCATGATGGCCCTTCTTCTTGCCTCCGTGTTCCTCGTGATGACCGGCATGATGCTCCTCATCGTGCTTACCACTGTCACCTTTGTCATGATGATGTTGGCTCTTATACCCCTTTTCACTTTTTCCACCGTGATCTTCGTGATGATGAGATTCATGTTTGTGACCACCTCCGGACTCGTGATGATGATCCTTATGTTTGGTAGCTGCTGTCTCAAGATCGGTTTCGTCTATTTTTGCAATCGAGGACGATTCTGCGGTGGGCTCTAAATGACCTACATGGTGGCCATCGTTCTCTTGTACATTGCGTCGACTGATGCGCGATTTCGCATTGGCCAAATCTCGGGCATGACACGTCGTGTGCAATGTGAGCGAACATATTGCAATGAATGACAGAAATAACATCGTACCTCGCACCATCTCGATCGCACTCGGTTTCGATCGAACTGATGGCCGATGTTACTACGGTTGACACTTAAATATCGATGGTCCAGCTACTTCCGTCACGGCGCGGCCGTATGTTTCCGCCGAGTCCACTTTCATCCGCACGACCGCAAGTATTCCTAAATTTCGTTCCAATCTCCGTTGATTCGGTGGGGAGGCACACAGTTTCACACTTTCTCGCATCGCCGCACATTGCGTTTATTCTACTAGAATATTCCGTTGTGCTATCTTACAGCGTTCAATCGGATGTTAAAATATTATTCATCGAGTTGGATCTCATTTCTTGCTTGCAATGTGACATAACAAATTGACTCGTTAATGTTTCTCTGAATATAATATTTACAAAATTATGAGTTTCCACCGATTGTTCCGGACAATGTAAATTTTTATTTGATTAATCGTATCTCGATACACTGCGTGAACGCATTGTTTCCGCAAAAAGTTGAATCCGGCGTCAGGAAGAACTTTCCATTACCACTTTTTCCGCGAGCATCGGTCTGCCGCAGGAACAATAATCACGGAAATTTCTAGACCGCAACAAATCGCATTATCGTCTTCGTATCGATCTGTTCCTTTATCCACTTGCAATCAACACTTTGCGTTTGACGTACTTTTACGTACATATTAGAAAATAGATAAAATAGATAAAATAGATAAAATAGATAAATTGAATTTATATTTTTACTTACTTAAAAAGAAAAGAAATTTCTTATTTTCACAATGTTTGTTAAATAAATATTTCAATATCTCATTTAAGTAATAATCATTGATGTTAAAATATTTATCTAACAAACTTTGTGAAAATAAGAAATTTTTTTTTTTTAAGTAAGTAAAAATATAAATTCAATTTATATCTATTCTATTCTAATATTTATATATTAAAGTATGTCCAAATGATAAAATGTTACTGTGTTTTGATTTTTTGGCATAGTGGTTAATTAATACATGAAATGTAAAAACCCAATCGTGAATGGCCAAATATCTATTTTAAATCCCGCCAAAGTGACATCCTGTTGTCCGACACATGTGCTCCGATCAACACCTCACGTAGCAATGGTGACCTCAATCGATATTTGAAGTTAAGTACCCTACCAGATGCTCGCGCAATCATTTTAATTAACGTCATGACGTACAAATACAGGATATGCATATGTCGCGCTGAATGCCCTAGAAGCGTTTTGTTATCATAGCATGTGCGCGTCGTCGCGTTCGCTAGCTCATCGATAAGCTGTCTAATTTTATCATTAATTCTATCACCTGTGACATAAATTCGCCTCTCGTAAACACAGCGCCATTTATAACGTCATAAACCAAAAACAATTTATTAAGTTTTACAGACATCGGCGACGCGTATATCACGTATGGCGTTCGTTGCGCGGATCGTTTTGCTAACTGTTGACCCATTTATTCTGGCAACCCTGACAGTTTTATTAGATGATCTCGAAATCCATTGAAAACTAAGGAAAACTAATGGCATCCGCGGTCTTAATCATCCACCAATTCTAGTGTCAATGAAAAGACATAACTCGATATTTGGAGTTATTCAATAAAATCAGAACGTCTGTAAATGTTATCAAACAAAAAATAAATCTTAAAATTTGTGTAACTGATAATTTGATATCATTACAAATTTTTAATTCCGTCAGAACGAAATAAACAAACAACAGCGATTACAATGTATATGGTAATAAAATCGCGTGGAAAATCGCGATAGTATCGATTGATTTCCATTGCAAATCCAAAGTATCGGCCCGATACTGCAGATCCCGATTTTGCAGACTGAAATACTACTCGATAGATTCTGATTCTTTACGATCTTAGTTGGCAACCACTTTCGATTGGAGATTGGCTTTCGCCGTGTTGGCGCTGCATAATCAAGATAAAGATTGGTTACTGCCCAGTTTCGAGAATCCTTCAGACAGAGACTAGAGGTTCTGCCAAGTTCGATTTCGACTCAGTGTCGTAACGGAGATTATATTAGGTATTTCGACTCAAATGGAAAGATTGCTTTGTAAGCAGATCCGAGGCGGCGTCGGACCATCCAAATCATTCTCCTCTTTGTTTGGTCAATGAGCTCAGCGCACGACTTTATTTCAAATCTCCCTGAAATTTTTACGTACAGAAAAGCGTTGATATCTCGTTGATTCATCAAGTATTTTATTCTCGCTCGGTTGCGCGTTCCCGAATGTTAATAGTCTCAAGACTTGAAAACTTTCCAGGTATAATTTTCATAATTAGAAACTCAACCATATCATTAAATCTGACATGCGAGCGGTGCATTATAATCTTTATACTAATATTAATCCTAGTATTATAAAAGATGAAAATTATTATTTGCAGGTCTTTCTTATTTTAGAAATATAACAAAAACGGAAAAATCACAAAAAATAGAGAACTTTTGAAAACTCTCGTTCGAGATAATGCCATTAAAGTACATAAGTTGGATAAGTTTTTTTTTTGTTGATTTTGTTCATAATGAAAGAAATAGCGAATACCGCAGACATCGTCTACTCCGGGTCGCTAAGTTGTGAGGTGTGCAATCAGTTGATGGAACCGTTAGTCCGGACTCTTCCAATCCAACGACTGAACTGTCTCTCACATTCAAGTCTTACCCTCGCACCATCTTTCCTTCTTCCTTTCTTCCTTCTCCGTTCCTCGCATTACTCTCGATGCATTCTCGCATGTTGAATAAAACCGTCGGGTTATACACCGACGCGAACAAAAGGACCTCGCGCTGGCTTCTGGGCTGCTAATGAAATTGTTTTCTAATTTAAACCCGGAGAGACCATCCCGACATAGCTACTATTCTACGGTCAAGAGCCCTATTCGAGCAAGCTTTTCCGACGATCGCCGCGAGAAAGCTGACAGTGATAGTCTCTAATTTGAGTTCCCTCTCGCTTTGCTCGCCTTTTAAACTCATTTATGCAAGCAAACAGTTGATATTTTCAGCTGATCCACCATTGTGATATTCTCTTTTTCACTGCATGCGATAATCGGGACATATTGCAACGAAATATTTAAATAAAATAAACCAGCAGAGCGATGCGTACCTTAATATCTATTGATCAGAACATCAAATAATATATTAATTGTTTGCATTTACCATTTTGAATATGAATAAGCCGATTATTTGTTCAATAATGGCATGTCTTTTTAACTCGATAATGATAGAATAAATATATATATATTTTCTCCTTTACTTTTAATTAAATATACGTACAATATAAAGATGATACTATACAATCAACAAAATTGTTTTAAAGCACCTTTCAATGCATACATCCAGATATCTAGATATTGAATTTTAAATAATAAAAATTTTTATATTTTTGTGCGAATTTTGTTATGACTTAAAAATCCCACTTTCGAAAAACAAAGAACAATTTCGCACAGATTTCATATTGTTTTCACTTTTTTTTTTAACGATAATCTTGTGAAACGTGATGAACGTAGTGAAAAAGTGTAAAATTATTTATTGAAAGTTAAATCTTTGAATTATTTGATATATTAGATTGCGCATGGGCTCTGGAAAATGGTTGAGTGAAGCGATGACAACAAAATATTTCTTTGTCATGTGCAGCATTTAATGATAATTATCTCGCACAATTAACAAACTGATTTTCCGCTCGGAGATGAGTAACCATCTGGAAAGTTTCCTCATTATAAATAATTGCAAAATGCAAGCCGCTCGTAAATGTTACCTATACCAATAACCAGATTTAAAATACGAGAGACATTCTTGCGTGAAAGTACTTTTTAACAAACACTCACGTTTTTATCGTATTTGTCTTCTATTAGCTAAAAATATATTTCGTTGGCGATTAACCGTGTCTATTGTTTACCAACCAAATAGCAATATCTGCAATACTATCTAATACAGTTTTAAGCCTTCACTATTAAACGCGTAATTAAATTGTATCTGTAATCAGTGGTGAAATAGATTCGAAAACCTATTTGCTTTTTGCGCAAATTATACAATCAAAAGCGTACTGATTCGAAGCTTGACAAAGACAGAGAACAAGTTATTGCTTCTGACCCTCGGGTGGTGTTAAATTAGAAATTAGATCTGCTCTCCGCAACAAACCAAACTACATTCGTACATTTACGCGGAGAGATTAAACGATAATTTGATTAGTTGGTGTAGCTAGTGCACGTAATAAACGTTAGAATGCAGCGTAATTTATTCAAATTAAATACTTTATCTACCTAAGTGAATGTCGTATGACATGTATAAAAGCTGAATCGCGTTAACTCAAAGAATAAATGACATGTCGGCTACTGTGGTATTAAGTCGTAACTTTATTTCTTCTTTGCGAGAAAGAAAAATTCTTATTCTCCTCTTCCATTATATTTCCATTCTTTAAAGTTTAATTATATCAGTGACATTTATTTTGCACAAAACGTGCATACTTATTCCTACCATCTTTAATTACACATACATGTTGGAATATACATTGGATTTTGATGAAGAAACGAACCACTTAATGGATTAATGTTTCGACGAACAGATACGTATCCATCCATACCGTGAGAACGAACTATTTGCATGCAACGCGAAATGTACCCCAGAATGGATTAGCTGTTGATAATCGATCATGCACGGACATTGCTAATGTAACAAGTTTCGCCGGGCGGTAATTTCAAGCGTACGCTCGTACTTTCGCGATCGATCCAAGCGCGAAAGCGTAAAGGCAAATTTCATAATGGAAAAGCTGTTATAATATTAATATAGCATTCAATTTGGCCGGCAGTGTGCTTTATTCCACATTATTTTAACGCGACGCGTCGATGCAAAAGATTTTCACATCCTTTAATTAAAGGTGTTGAAAAATCATTTGTGTACACATATTTGCATCAATCATGAATAAATAGTGCTTATTGCAATTATGTAGATGGCACAAAAAGTTCAAAGTTAATAACCAAGTGAAATTAACACATATATTGACGATAATATTTTATTGGTTATTAAACATAAATTACTATTACGATCGATCTATATTACAAATTTAGTTGCAAAGTAAGTATTAATCGCTTGTAACGATGTATATGTGCGTTTGCGTGCGGGCGAATACATCACTTTTATTAAAAATGTATTTACGCATACGAAAAAAAATATGCACTATTATTTTTGATAATTTCAATGATGACGCGCGTTTTATATTTATGATAACAGGTTGCGGTTATTACAGGTTGCGGGTACGAGTTGCGGACAACATTAATATTTATAATAACAGGTTGCGGTTGAAATTAAAAAGAAGATGCTCCAATTAGAATTGAACATTTGACATTAAAATGATATACACTGATAAAATTAATAATGATCCCCTTCTTCTTCCTCTTCTCCATCAGAGCTGTAAGAGCTATGCTTCTCGTAAGATTCCTCGTCACCATCTCCAGAGGAATAATTTTCGTTGTGGCTGTAGGATTCCGGTTCTTTCTCTGTGTAATGGCTACTATAATGATCTCCATCGTCGCCTCCGGTATAATGCGAATATTCGCTTCCTTCATTGTGATCACCCCCATCAGCGGCGTGGTCCGTATCGATCATGGTACCTACAATTTTCATATCGCATTAAACGCTAATTTCGCTTTATTCGCAATTTATTTTAAAGTGTTTTAGTGCCTTATAAATTTATGCGTTTCTACAGTTTGGTTAAATATAATATAAATATTATTACATATAATATATATATAAATTTTATCATATATATATATATATATATAAAATTTAATTTTACTGTTAAATTTTATTGTTAAATTAATAACAATAATATACAGTAGTATTTAGTAACATATATGTATAGTCTTTGCAAGATAAGTAAAGCAAATAGAAATAAATCAGAATCTTTTGTCACTTAAATTTAAAGAAGTGTAGACTGTGCATTCCTATATAGAGTTGTCATTTATTTTCGATTTAGAAAGGGAAAAGAGTAGTTTGATTCTCTCTCTGTCTCTAAAGTTTTAAATTGAAGAGAAATGCTGATATAATCAATTTTTTCTATGATGCTTGGGAAATGCATCTATATATCTACTGCATCTATGATCAGATCATTTTTCTTTTTTTTTCAGATTATTGTGTTAGTATCTGCTATTGATTAGTAAATTACAATTTGACGATTCATTACCTGCGCCTTCATGATCATTCTTTTTCTCGTCATGATGTTTCTCGTCATGTTTTTTGTGACTATCATCAGCATCGCCTTTGCCATAAGTGGTTTGCGTCTCGAACTCGTATTTATCGCCATCCTGTTTGTGGAAGGTGTCGAGAGTCTTGTAGCCATGATCACCTTTACCGTAGGTTTCCTTCAAGTAACCCTTCTCACCCTCCGCATCGCTCCCGTAGGTTCTGTAGTAACCGCCCTCATCTGATTTGCCTAAAACCACATTGTTGTCCGCCCTTGTTACGTTCAACAAGACATCTAACGCGTTCTCGAAATTCTGCACTCGGCGATAAACATTAATTTGACATATCTCAGAGAGAGAAGGAGAAAGAAAAAAATAATAAAATTATACTCGTTTTAATTTATTATTGACTTTTTTAATAATTATTTAAATAATAAATTATATATTTCTAAGATTGCATATGACTTTTTTGTATTCTATTAGAAACATTAATTATGAAGCACATACCAGATGCGTTTTTCATGTGTTTTTTAGTATCTTGTGACTTCGGTGCATTACCAGCGCTTATTAAGTCCCTCACTCCCGCAATGAGACTTAATGGCGCCGGTTGACGTACCTCGCGAATGAGTGAACCAACAGCGACAACATCGTTTTCGACGTTTTCATAAATAACAGATCTGGCCAAGCAATTACAAATAAGCAGGTGCGGGAGCAGTGACACAAACAGTTTCCAATACATCTCGCAGAAGATTACTTTAATCACGTCGGTTTCAATGATTCCTTGCTCGTTCAATCCATCTCGCTGAATCTTTTATATTACTCCCACCTTCTCATTGTTAGATAAAACCCTTCTGACAGAAACAATAAGCATTGCATGTATTCGTTGATCTTGCAAGTCGTCGCTGTGGCCAATCGTTTAAACGAGCAATTTGGCTTGCGCCTCGCTAATTTCGCAACATCTTCCGCGACAGTGTCTCTACAGAAAAGAACTGTATTGTGCGAATACCTGTCCAAGATTTTAGACAAGTTAACGATTGATCGATCACAGAAATTAGAAAGAACCGGTGATTGTTGTGTCATTCACTATCTTCTTACGTAAAAGCATCTTTTCGTCATCAAGGAAGTCATGCCGGTTTCGATCGGACTCGTCAACAATGGCAACTGATCGATTGCACTTCGTCGTTAAGCTGAACTATCGATCGGCGCGATATTATCTGTGTCGTGCGTATCGCATGAGCGATCTCACGCTTTCCACGATTGCGAGCATAAAAACCGTGGAATCGAGTTGCCGATAGCTGATAGAATTGTCTGACATAACGGACTCTAGTACGTTGCCCTTTCAAAAACATTACGATTCTACTTGCGCTATGCTGTAAAAGTTTATTTAAAGCTGAAATTAAATTCTTTCTCCTCTCCCCCCCTCTCTCTCTCTCTCTCTCTTTCCCTGCTCTTTCTCTCCGCCAAATTTTATCGATAGAATTAAATTTATAGGATACAGATATAAAAACCAAAATCTAACTTGACATTCCAAATTAATTTCAACGAATGGAACCTTTAAAAAAAAAGGCGTGGTAAAGACTACCGTAAACCATCATATTGAATTCACTTTGATACAGGATCTGCAAAGGATTAAATTCAGCTGTATTTAATATCGAGAATATGATGGGAAAACGCATTTGCGTTTTATTGGTTTTAACTTTGTGCATATATTTCTGTGTTTTGATCCGTACTAATATTTAACATAACGACATAAAATGTAATATGGGAGAAGCAATTAGTTCGAAATCGTTATCGCCAGGCAATGTTATATTAACGACTTGCTGTAAGTGAGAACCAGTAATAATTATTTCTCGATCGTATTGAACAGTATTGGATGTAATAAAAACGCCGAGATGTGCCATTGCCATATTTCAGTTTATAATGCAGCGAGATGAATGTTCGCTTTTGAAATCGTAACAAGAAAGAAAACTGTGTTTTAATCGTGTTTTACTTGTTACCTTAGCTGCAACATGTTATCTACACTCAAATATGAATGTATCTAAATAGTTCAGAATAATTCGAAAATACCTAGGGAATGTTGAATTACTAATTATTTTATTGAACATATTATTTCACAATTGTTTGTTTCACTTAAATTATTATTATTCCAAAGTTTCTTCTAGTAGTAAGGTAAAGTTTTTGCCAGAACAAATGGGAAATCGATACAGAGTGGAAAATACCCTTCACTTCGATTTGTGACAACATTGTGCTACTTAATAAAAAATTAATTACTTTTTTATAGAAATGTCGCACTTTAAATTTTATATTAATTGCAAAATAATTTACTTCAAAAAACAAATGAAAATTTATCTTAATTATTTTTTACAAAGAAATTTATATATAATATATAAATACGAAGAAAATTATTTTTATTTCTAATTATTTAATTGCAATTTATATTAATTTAAATATTGTAGAATGTGTAAATTTATTTATAGTAATTTTATAAAGTACTGTAATTACATCAAGCTATTACAGCAAGACAAATTGCTCAAATTTAAATTATCCTGTTATTACAAAATTTTAAGTAAATTTACGTAAGCTTATGTTAATAATGGCAGTGTCTTTATTTGCATTTCTATTTTGAAAATTATTAATCTCGGTACTTTAATAGCATAATTGTAATTGTGTTAAACTTAATACAAATATATGTTGTAAACTTATTGTCAATGTCTTCTTCTAACTTGTGTCATCGTCTAAATCTGTACGTCAACAAAGATATTCAGGAAGTGATCATTAATACTAGCAGCATCATTCGTCAGATGCTGTCGGCACAAGAAGCTACTAAATCTCGAACTTCATTCGTCCACTTGGCAAGAGGAGCCGCGAAGGGAGAAGGGGGAGGAAGAGGTGTTAGGATGATCGTCAGTTAAAACCCATGCGACCCATGTCAACGACGTTAAGCGTCTTAGATAGTTGCTGCGCTAGCCAGTTTCCTTGGCATAATCCCGTAATTTGAAAATCTCGGATGGAATGTAACACCTCATACCAACTACCGTCTTGAATGTACTAAGATCCTCGTTTCATCAACCCCTGTTGCATCACAGTCTCCTTCCAAGTTAGCCAATGCGCGCTTCGAGCCGCAACCCTTGAAGCAAAATAAAGCCTATGGCAGAAATAGTTGAGATGGAGGGGAGATGCACTGCGTCAAGGGTTGCATCCTGATTAGGGTAAAAGGAGAAGTCTGAGTAATCTCATTGGTATGCAAGACCCGCCAATCCCTGCGATTTACTCAGTATCCTCTTTATACAAATATGCATTATATATGAGCGAATTTATAACAGATAACGAATTCATAAATCGACCTTCCTAATATTTGATTCTAATTAAATATTTAATAATTTCTTAAATTAAGATATTTTTTCATTTGAGTTATATGAATTATTTATACAGTTCTAGATATTAATGTACATATTTTTTAAGTAAGTACAAAAAAAGTTAAAAGTAATGAAATAAATACAATTGAAAATTATACATTCCATATCCAATATATTTTCAATATATATAATATATCGAAAAACAATATTTACTTATTAAAATATTTATTGTCCATGGAATACTTTAGATAAATCTCTTTCCACTGCCTGCTATGGTTGAAACGAGGAACTTTTATGCAACTGTTCTTGCAAATAGTAAAATAAAAGTGGAGATACCCTCAAGCGGTAACATTCAGTATTTTATGTAATAAATAATCTAGCGTTGGTATAAATGTCTTGTGTATCTACAGAGTTTAAAATACTGATTTTGACTTATTGAAACGCTTCTAGGACTGCTAAATGTGAATGTTAAATTATCATATACTGATATCGTGTCATTGATGGATTGCTCTTATCAGCAATTAGTAAGACAGAAAGTAAAGCAACTTTCTTGATTCAAATCTTGATTCTCCAACATTGGATAATATAATTATATTATAATATTGATACAATATAAGTTTGCAAAAGCATATTTGACTATTGACCATCGGTAACAGACTTGCTGTTAGTACAAATTATTATTGCATTAATAGATTATAATTCTATTTTGCAATTATTGATAGAATTAATAGTATTGAAGTAGTGAAATACGTGAAACATACATTTATTGATAAATGAATTAATATATAAAGATAATTAGATACATAGATATACCTATTAATATTTGTGCATGTAATACAAATTTACACAGTAATACTACATTAAACAAATAAAAACTATTTGTACGCATATTTAAAAAAATTGAAAAAATTTTTCATTCGTAAATCGATAAAGTAATATATACTTCTTAGTAAACTCAATAGATGTCGGTACTGTATTCATTTTAGAGGTTTCCTGTGTATAGGGACGACCGATTCGCAGTCATTTGAGCTTTACGAACCCACAATCCCAGCTCAATACATTATGGATATTCACATACATTACATATTACGTATTATATATTTTCATACATACACACTTTTCTCTAATTAATAGTTATTAAGATAGCAATTGAAAAAGAATAAGAACAGTAAGATAAAAACGAACCGATGTATTTGATGACAGATGGATCAAAAGAGAATTAAAGTTAAAACTCATTTTTATGTATATTCTTTAAAAAAATATTGAATATTCCGTTTTATAAATTTTTCATATTTTTTAAATATGTATTTTTTATATTTTAAATAAAAAGAGTCTAACTTGTAATAAATTATTTTTAATTAGTCTATATTGCGTAATAACTGATAAAAAAATCCGTTTGCATTCCTGAATGTAACGAAAATTTTAATTAACACAAAATGGCATTGCGAAGAAATTTTATTCGACATGTTAGTTTCAAAGGCGCGTGCATTACTTTAATTACTTTAATTGAACATCTTTGTTAAGCAAGATACTCTACATCATAAAAACATGTCGTTTCACATCAAATGTTGGATTAATCTAGTAAGGATGTTAGCTGAGCGAATGGAGGATGGGTAGCGTAGACGAGATATAGGCAGACGAGGGGGAAGAGCGACGCAATTAGGAGAGAACATAAATCCCGCAGTTTAGCACACTTCCTCGCCATGCCAGCAGATCGCAGAATACAAATCAATCAGCATAACGGTCGACTGAGCATTTAATTTCCATTCGGCTTCTGATCGAGTGGGATTCGCCGATTCCACAGCGTTGCGTGTCGGTGCTTTGCCATAGAACCGCTTGTGTGTGGCGCCGGGGCCACCGTAGATACATACGATATCTCGATCCCGCATACCCCGTGTTCGCCACTCATCCTATTGTGGAATCTCTCGAAACGGGTCAAACGCAACGGACGACGGGACGCAAAAAGGATTTTGCTCGTCCCGTAACGAGCTCAACGATGGCGCGATCCCGATACGCACGCGATGCGTAGTAATTCGAGTTTGCACGAGTGGCCGATTTTTATGTGCTCTCTCTTTAACACGATACTGGAACAAGATGTTACTTGAATCTAAAAGCCTAGTTTTCAACGAATTAATAGCGTACGTTGCACTCTTAACCCGGGAATAGTCACCTTCAGTGTTTTTATATCCCAACAGCAAAAATAATGTGAATTGTAAAATGAATATTGTTTTCTTTCTTTTTGAACACATTTTTTTTCTATTTTAATAACTATTTTTTATAAATCTTTAATTCTGTCGAAAATTTACAATAAAAAAACATTATATTAATTAAAATCATGATTTTTTTTAAATATTGCCATAATAATTGCCATATTTAATCTCCTATTCTGTTTAATATTTGTTTAATTTCTATTAACGTTTTTCCAGAAAATTGTGAGTAAATTTATATTCATAATGTTCTCAAATGCTAATAAATCGGAATACAATCAATAATACACAATGTATTGTTAATAATAGTAATTTTAATTATAAAAATATCCCGATAATTGTTTACGTAAAAAAAATGAGATAACTACTTCTAGATTAAATATTATATATAAACTCTAACGCATATGCCCTGTGCACAATACAGAAAGAAATATTAAAAATATGAAATAAATAATTTTAAAAAGCCGCCTATTATGGGATAGCGGCGTTTCTACTAAAACTAATAAATGCTATCTATTGGTTCCACCATGAATTTATTGCTCTTTGATTGAAAACTATTTAGTAGAAAATTCATTATTAGATCATGCCTATAGCCATTGTAAAAAAAAATTTTAGAATTTGGACGTTTCAAGTTTTATTGAGATGAGTCTTTAAACCTTGTTTATTATTTAATAAATAAATGTTTGGCAATAAATTCTTCATGTAGTGATAAAGTAAGATTGTACTAATAGAAAAATACGGGATATGTTGAATTGTTTAATTACAGAAGTTCGATTGATGATCATAAAACCATAAGGCGTGAAAATCGTAATATGAGATATCCAAGATATTTCTAATATGAAATATCCATGCGCCTATGTTATAGTGAAAATCGTTGCTAAAGAGTAAATATTATTGTACAATAATAAAAAAGATAACCGGAATGAATGTCAAGTGACTATTTTTACAATGCTTGATTTCAATTATCTGAAGATGAATTCTGGATATAATCTATCGCACGCTCACTTTTCATGCACGCTGGTTGTATTTATTTGCATTTTAGAAATATGAAATATAAAATTTTTTATTTGCGATATTGATATATTTTGCCTTTTACTATCGATTTCTCGGGGCATCTCATATTAGAAGCACAATTTTTTGCGATTTGCTCACTTTTTGCATTTCTTTAATTTTCAAAAAAAATAGAATTTGAATTAAATTTTATATAATGTTATTTTATAAAGCTTATTAAATTTCTTTCAAAATGACCTATTATTTTTTTTAATTTTGCCCATAAACTTCTAGCATTTATTCAAAATGAATTTGGTATCTCATAATAGAGGCCCTTCCTTATTAAATAGAAATAGAAAAATATATTTATTAAATATAACGCACAATGGATACAAATAAGATATACGACATATATAATATTTTGTATTTATATTTCTATTCCTGTTCCTAATACTTTTTATATGCAGGACTAAATATAACCCTAAAATCTAACATAAATTCTTTTATCGTTGTTTAACTACTCAATGATGTTGCATTTATTAATGGATATCGCATTTATTTTATCTTTATTCTTATTTTATCTTTATTCTTTTTATTGACAATTCTATTCTAATTAAACACAAACTGTTATTGATGTCTCTTTTAGCGAATCAGAGACGGTCAATGTGTCGACGGCACTTTCGCTACCACTAAGCGCGAAACATACATATCGCATAGAATTCTCGTGCACTTCCGCACCGCCTTCCCGAGATTTTGCCTCCAAACTATCGCCGCCACGAGCCACCGTCCGGGCTTACCTAACTTAGTCGGCGGCGGTGGGTCGCCGTCATTGCCAACCAAGTTTATGGCCCAGACCAACGCCCATAAACTGTACAAATGGTAAATCTACCGTAAGATCATCCCAGCCGAAAATGATGTATCGTAGGTTCCGCGGGACGTACGTACCCGAGAGCCGTTCGGCGCAGTGGTGGTCCTGCTTGACCTCCCTCCCTTAAAGAGCGTATATGTGTACGCGTGAACACAGAAGAGGATTCGATGGCGGCGAGGAATGGTGGGCATGATATTCGCCATTTTGCTTCTTGGTTACGTTACACCCTTCAGCGGATACCTTCGAATGTCATCGAGGGTCGTCTGTGTCTCGACTAACGATGGTGCGAGTGTCAGGCTCGTGGGTCAATGACAACCCATGACGAACATTTAGGATATTGCCTGCGTATGGACCTGACACCTGTGTGCGATCGTGTTGTTGTCATAGGACTATCGGCAAATGAAACATGTATTGGATGTGCTGAATGTGTTGATAATTGACAGTGTTAATTGAGCTGTTGAATGAAATGCAAATAACATTTTTTTAATGTTTAGAAATAAAAGAACTTAATGCAATGTTAAACAATATTTTTTTATCTTAACATATTCTTTATGATTTTATTTTGCTCATAGCAATGGCTATTGTGGAATTTTAGATATATATTGCTTTTAACCTTTCGGCATTTCTAATGCAGCATAATTAGGATTTCTATTATTTTGCTTTGCTATAAATTTTTATTAAAGATACGCCCAATTATTTGTTATACTTATATCTTTTAATATCTCATATTTTAATATGAAAAAAATTGTTATATGTTAATTTTGAACAAAATTCATTATGTGATATTTTTACACAATATCTATATATATATATATATATATATATATATATATATATATATATATATAATATATATATATAAAAAAAA
>Ga0157364_1001315_pt1 | contig 20794 bp, 15 predicted proteins | sample AttsexASBM2_FD_111476 | JGI IMG/M metagenome (GOLD analysis project Ga0157364, IMG submission 111476) | Fungus gardens microbial communities from leaf cutter ant in Ribeirão Preto, State of São Paulo, Brazil - Atta sexdens ASBM2 | ecosystem: Host-associated > Fungi > Mycelium > Unclassified ...
CACACACACTCACACACACACACACACACACACACACACACACACACACACACACACACACACACACACACACACACACACACACACACACACACACACACACACAAAACATAAATATATACTTATAAAATGGTGAACAAATAATTTTTAATTCATAATGAATAATTTATAATAACGGTGAAAACACTTTTATGATAAAAAATCATTATCAAGCATAATGGTCTGAGACATCATTAGCATACAGATGATTATATTTATGAATTGTACTATATTATGAAGAATATTACTTATAATATCAGTTTTCAACAGTTATATATATGATAGAAATATATAAGTGCGTCCAGATCATCGAGTCCAAAACTTGAACCAAATCTCAAGTCGCAAGCATTCCGATAAATATTTATTACATGACTCTGCAAAAAACAACGAAAGTTAGCCGAAATGCTCGCAGTTCGAAGTTCGAACTCAAATTTCGGCTCGATAATTTGGATGCAACCTTACATTGACACTTGCAAGCTTGTATTATAAAACTAAATATATAAATTTGAGAGAGAGAGAGAGAGAGAGAGAGAGAGAGAGAGAGAGAGAGAGTTTTGACAGAAAATTGAAAGGTGGAAGGAAAATCACACATTACTATTTTGCGTGAAGCAAAGGGTTCTATTGAATGATGATGGTATGTGTTGACAGGAACGGGCGGAGTTGCTGTTGCTGAGGTATGCGTCTCGATGGGCACGTCACTTCGTGCGTCGCAGACTTGATCTGGTTATAGACTCGCAGGAACGTGATAGAGGTATTATGGGTCTGTCTGTTCCACCGCGCCATTGTGTCTCCGCCCGTTGCCCTTGTCAATTCATTGAGGACCATCTCAAACACAAGCCGAGAGGCAAGTTGACGTTACGTAAATTCTTTCTAATGCCAGACTTCACTAGATGACTGCCACTGGAGACTGATCACTTTTATAAAAGGGCACTTTAGAACTTTACGATAAAAATCTTGAAGAGAAAAATTATGCTGATGTGTCTCTGATACTTTAACCAATTTAATGTTGTAAAGTCAAGTTGTTATGTAATAATTCATTCAACAATCAATATTTTTAAAATTACGATATTAGAGTATAAGCGCAACACAATGAATGATTATGTTATTGATATAATAGATATTGCAGGATAGCCCATTTATTCTTTTAATATTTTTTAAAATTGTATTTTATTATATGTATTACAGTAATGAAACGATAAAAAATTTATATATTAACGATAAATAATTTATATATTGAAAATTATCGTACCATAAAAATATGATGAAATGATGGTGCTATATTTTTATTAATAAAATATATATGTTTCTATAATCGAGTAAAATTTATTCAGTCTATTATCGAGTAAAATAAATTCTAATCATAAATTGAGACTGTCTTTTATATCACATTCCATGTACTGATAATTTATTGAAAACTAATTAATGGATTTAGAATGCATTTAATGAAATACATTAATGTATCACAAAAATATTTCTTACAGTATATTTGTTGTTTAATATTTTTTATCTGTGCTTCCTTTTATTTATTTTGTGTATACATATATACAATATAAATATATGTATATATGTATGTGTGTATATATTTTATATATATATATATATATATATATATATATATATATATATTCACATATCACATTTATGTAGCTTTGCTTTTATTTGCACTACAATTTTCAAAAAACTTTTTAAACTTTTATGATCTATTCGTAGATATCAATCGATTTAAAAAAAATTTCATCTACAATTAAGCAATTACGCTTGATCGTGTCACTAAATAACATATTACATTACATATATATTTTTATATAATCGCTATATCCTATATATGTTATATGATAATATAGATTTGAAGCTTCGAAAACATAATTTTGAAAAGTGCTAAAAGTAAAAGAGACACTTTGTCATGATCATACTTTTCAGATTTTTAATTTAATGTTCAAACATTGAGCAAACATTGAACATTATAAGAAAATTGTTCACCATTTTAGAGGGTAAAATTTGTTTTCGTCAATTTAAAAGTATGGAGCCTACATAACGTCATTATTCGTCTTTCCTAAGGTACACACAACTTGCGTCTTGTTTATTTGTGACTAATATAATTTAATTAAAGGTTTTGTCATTATTTAAAATTAGGAGTTTTATAGGAAGTAATAATACTGATAAGGATTAAAAAACACCGAATAGCACTATCGATATACTATCGTCGCATTTATCTCGATTCTACATCTGGGTTAAAAGAGAATTTTTATTATTACTTATTATTTTCGAGCCTTTATTACATTTGCCATAAGTCTGAAGAAAGACACTATAATTTTTTAATAATATGGGATTTATACTAAAGACAGGGTATATCGTAGATACATACAGATTAATGTTTGAATAGAATTATGAAATATGTATTGTTTGATTATAAGAATAATGGATTCCCCCTGACAAGACAATAAATCTAATAATTATTTGTTAGTTTTTTGAAAGTATTAATTTTTCTTTTTAGATTAAACATACATAATGGCTCTATTTTCTTTATGTAGTGCAATCGTACATATACAATTGTAAAGAGCAGCTAATTACAATGAAATTATTCAATAGTTAACGTTAGGAGATGATTCACTTTTAATTATATGTTATAAATGCTATTGCACAAATTATTAATACATTGTAAGCATCACTATCGCGCGCGCGATTTTATATGTATACACGAGATATAAAATTTGCACATTGTTCTAATCCGTCCTAAAATTTATATAGATATAAGTCGTAATTAAGATGTAATATACTTTTATATTGTATTTACGTAGTACTTATTACAGAATCCACTATAAAATTGTAATTGTACAGAATCGCCGATATGCAAACTGTAAAGCACTTTTATATGATTGTTAAAAATGTTGTGGAATAAAAAAATATACATATGTCTATTCTTTACCAATGCCGTGTACTTTTATGTAAAACTGTAAAATGTTGATTGAATGTTAATCTTTTTTTTATAGTCTCAGAGCTATTAACTTTTGTGTAGTACACATTAATATGTAACTAACATACTAATCTTGAGGGATTCCTTGCATGCAGCCGGACGAAAGATGATGAATCTCAATATATTACCTCATCCGCATATCATCAGCACGTAATAATAATTTCTAATATTATGTAAGTATTACATCAAGCAAGTTTCACATTATATAATTTTCACATAGTGAAAATTAATAAAACGCAAAAAATTTACATTAGCTCTTAGCACAATTAAATTAGTTATTAAGTTCAATAGCACTTAACGTATCAGAATAAAAAATGAAATTAAATTTAGATGCACTTTGAATAGATGGATATTTTTTCTTGTACAACAATATCCAATTTGCTAAGAGGTCTTTGCGTGTCGCGTGTTTTAACAAGAAACTTTATCGCTATTATTACTACATTAATTTTATGGTCAATTACTTTCTGCTTTGCATGCATGGTTATTTGGGATTTATGCATCTAATAACACTTTAATAAAAAGGAGAAAAAAATTTTTTAAATTACAATCCTACTTTTTATATTGCATTATTCTAATATTTTCGGAATTCTTCCTCACATATATCTCTCTATTTTCTTTTCCTTTCAAGTTTTAAGCATAGGTAAAAAATTCTATTAACATCATATAAAATAATAGATTTTATTTGAAATAAATAACATGTATCTTCTTCTTATTGAACGTTATACTACGATTGTATTTAATTTAAACTTGTGTATTTTGATGTCAAGAAAGTAAAATCTAAATATGTTATATATTTATACATAAATTGATGGTTTTGCTGTTTCACTAATACATTATTTATGACACATATGAATTTGTATGTGGTGATACATTTTTTTTAAGATGTAAAAAAGGTGTTATATGAGCCATATATCAGGGTATGCATTACATTTGCATCCTTGTTATTATTAACATATATTAATTATTATTAACATATATTAATTATTATTAACATATATTAATCTATCGACATGATTTTTCTAGGGTATCCACCAGGATTTACATGGTGTGCCTACCTTAGTGAACCTGTGACTCGATTTGACATGGTACCAAGTTTTTCCCATTAAATAGTTTTTGTTTTTACAAATGTTGATACAATATCATTCGAATTTATATATAAACGGATGAGCTATATATCAAAATAAGATATACCGTTACATGTACAGAGAAAACTATTTACACGTTAATTTAATTATACATCTTTTTATTCGCGCATTTGTTTAGAATAATTACTTAAGCGAAAATTATCTGTTATCAGATTTTATAATATATATATTTTTTATAACTATATTCTTTGATATTAACAATAATTAATCTGTTTTCGAGCTTCTGATCATTTTTTAATATTATATTTAATGTAGTGCTCAGTGGTATATAGTGATTTAGTAATTTAAATTATAAATTAAAACTATTTGATCTCTTATTCGGAAACTATTCGCAGAAGCAATGAAATAATTTTCTGAAATAGTTGTGCGCACGACACAGTATTATAAGATATAAATTAATTGTATCAATTTATATATAAATATATTTTTGTCGTATAAGATATTATTATATGTGAAGATAGCTATACGTTTAACAGGCAATACTCGGTAATCTCTATTTAATCAAAGAGTTATAAAAAAATTTCAAATAAAAGGGATGCATTGTTTCATAAGAAAACTATATTATGCTAGAAAATATTAAAAAATGTACGATAAAAATATATAACAATCTCTTTTTATCATGTTATTTCATTAAGGATGTTCTCCGAAAAAATCCATTTTTTTTTAGAAATTTTCTAAAAAAATTTGCAGAATAAACGTCTTTTAATGTCCTGAATATATGTGCTTAAAACTCAATATCCCATGCGGGATTAAAAATCGAAATATACCACTACATAGTCAATACATTTAATATATATATATATATATATATATATATATATATATATATATATATATATACACATAGGATCTCTATCTAAAGCTTATTCGAAAATGGTCTTTTTATTCAAATATAAAAAAGTTTTTCTTAATTTTTTGAAACAATGAGACATAAAATTTGATATCATAAAGAATAATATGAAATTTGTCTGATTATGATTTCTGATATTCGTTTTTAAGAAATCATTGAGCAAAGTAAATAAAGTCGCTATTTTTTTGACCAGCAATAGTGAAGGCGAGAGGCATTTTATATTGTATAAAAAAATTTATATAAATACATTAACATTTATGGAATATCTTATACTTATATAAAAGTGAAATAAATGTTCATAAAAATTTTCGTAATGGTGAGCACTAATGTGAGCACTCATTATACTCATTATAGTGAACACAATTGCAATTGGAGAACGTCCTTAAGAAAGCGTAATGCAATTCAGTTTTTATCTAAGATTATTTTTGATAACTCTTTGAATAACTGAGGTTACCGTACGGTTCTTTTTAATTGCTACTTTGCATATCTTTAACAAATATAAAAGTATAATGTAAGAATAATTTGTAAGTTTTTATATGCAAGAAATAAGAGAAAATCATAAATCTTTATAAATGTTATTCATCACGATAAATGATAGATTATATTTATCGTAGCATCATGCTACAAGTAATGTTAGACATTAAGTTATTACTTGTGCCTTGTTATAAATTTCATTCGGATTGATCTATGAAATGTATCATTAAATAACGTATCAATCTGTGTAATCAGTGTATTGTTCAGTGTACTAATATATGAGTACATAAACGCATATCAATGTTAAGACATAAAAAAATTATTGACAAAGATTTTATTAAATACTTATTATAAATGATATGATTATTATAATATAATTATTTATCTGTATCTTACAAAATATCGTCAAATGTTTTCTTAATGTTTTCTTAATAATTGAATTGTAATAGTTACTAATTAAAAATGTATTTTATGTAGATGTATTCATCTACTTATTTTTAAGTAAGCAAGAACTTCAGAGAAAGGTGTATAAAATATATATTAGCAAAACATTAACAATGATCAAAATTTTATGGAATAAATTATGTAAGCATTTCAAAATAATTTCTCTATTTGAGAAGCTAAACTGTTAAAACAATGCAACATAAGTACTAGTGCACCCTTACAAATATGAATTTATTTCCTTAAGTTACTAGAGCAGCTTTCGCCTGTTTCCTAATGTCATCCGCAAGTTTCTTTATTTCTTCGTTATCTGCATGCATTTGTTGACTCTCTTTCTTTAAGACGCATTCCAATTGCTTTAACTGCTGTTTGGTACTCAAATAAGTTTTCACTTGTTTGTATATATCATCAGTGTTATTAACACTTGTTGAATTGTAAGACTCTTTCATGTATAACTCATCTGAAATTACATTCGTAGGAATATAATCTATCAATTCATTTAAACAATCGTTCTGTGATTAAATACAAGAAAAATTAAACGCGAGTTTTTCCAGATGTTACTTGCTATGCTTTACAAGAGAAGATTTAAAAATGAGTGACAGTATAACAATTTTTAATTATAAATATTGCAAATGTTTACTTGCGATTTTAAACGCTACGTCGTCTACCACAGCTTTATCGAGGTCTTCCAACATGTGTTCATGGCTTGGCATGTGAGGCCTCTCTGGCAAGCTGTTTTTTTTATTAGTGAACATCATCAAAATAATCAAGATATAAGGATCAAAATATAAGGATCAGTTTTATCCTTTATATTCACCGCGTTAAATATTGTCTTGTTCAGAAATGAAGATTGTAAATTTATCTCCTCTAACTAAACTGTTTCCGTCAATACGGAATCGACATTCACGATTCAGACGTTGCTCTTCTCGTTGCGCTGCATTTTATTTAACTGATGCAGAACCTGTTACACCTTTTCCTTTTTCTCCTTTTCTTTCTAATGTCTAAATATACGCCTATTTCATTTCAAGTGCAGAAAGTGTAACGTAGTGTAACTACGAATAACCTCTTGTTGATCCTGAAGATCTTTGTTAGTTTGACTGTGACGAAAAAGAATTTATTGCCAGATATAGAATACAAATCAAAAATAATTCTGTATTTAGCAAAGAAAATACGAAAATCTACATAAAAACGTATGTAATCAGTTAATAATCTTTATCGATTATTAGAAAATATTATATATTTACTTACATCTTATCCATATGTCCACATATCATTTTGCATATTGATTGTTTTATTGAATTAATTTTTTTTATTAGATGCCATCCGTAACATTAAAAGATGTGGATCAAGCAAAATTTGTTAAGGCCTTTGCAGCCTTTCTGAAAAAGTGAGTAAGGAAATATAAATAGAATGAAATAGAAGGAAATATAAATAGGTTAGAAATCTAATCTATAAATAAAATAACAAGTAGAATATTTAAAATGTAATCGAACCTCTTGTGATTATATCTAACATAAAGTTTTATTATTTAAAATTATTTATGTTTTTTTATATTTCTTTTTTTCTTTATAATAGTAAAAATTCTCCATTTTATATATTGAAGTTTTTTTTGGCAATAAACATGTAAGACAAAGCACCAAGATATGCAATTCGAACTTCATAAAATTTTAGAACTGGTAAGATGCGAGTGCCAGAATGGGTGGATATTGTGAAGACAGCCAAATTCAAAGAGCTGGCACCCTATGATCCTGACTGGTACTATATTAGATGTGCAGCCTTGGTGCGTCATATTTATATTCGTAGTCCTGTTGGAGTTGGTGCAGTCACAAAGATCTTTGGTGGACGCAAACGTAACGGCACTCATCCCAGCCACTTCTGTCGATCAGCAGGCAGTGTCGCGAGAAAAGCACTTCAGAGCCTGGAGCAGTTGAAACTTATCGAGAAGGCACCTCTCGGTGGACGTAAACTGACCAGTCAGGGACGCAGGGACTTGGATCGTATTGCTGCACAAGTTAAAGCTAAGAGCAAAAAGCAGCTTAAGCTTCAAGACGCAATTGTAATTTAATATCCTTCTTCTATAATAAAATAAAAAACGTAAAATCTCAATTCTTTTCATTAGATATACCCTGCATATAATTTTGATAAAATTTATTGAATAATCTTCAAGAATATTATTGAAAATAAAAAATTTGTCGGATGCCTTATCTGCATAAAAATAAAATTGCAGGAAAATCGGATTTAGGAAAAAACTGTGTTATCACAGTACAAATATAAAATGCGTAGACTTATTTAAAATAAAATAATGTAATCATTCATATATATTTGCATTCACACATGAGAAAAATTTCGTTTTGATGATTTCATGCATTGGAACGTGTTAAATGTTTATTATTATTACAAATTACAAATTGATGTAAAGTATTACAGGACAATGATCGCTGCCGTAAACATCCTTCCTTATAATATTATCGCACACTTTATTTTTAATCCGTTCTGATATCAAGAAGTAATCTAGTCGCCTGTATATAAAAAATTTTAATCAATGATATAAGATAAGTATAACATAATTATATAACATAGTTTTTACATATATATATTATAATTAGATGAAAGTAATAATGCTAATAAAAATAACTTACCATCCAATGTTCTTACTACGTGCATTGGCAAAATACGACCAAAATGTATATGCACCCTCTGTTTCAGGATACAATGATCTAAATGTATCTATAAACCCGGCAGCTAAGAAATCGGTCATATCATCTCGTTCTTCTTCAGTAAATCCAGCATTGTTAGTGTTTGTTTTGGGATTTTTTAAATCTGGAAATCAATGATAACAAATTAACATTTCTATTGTTTCATTCACATACTAATCTAATATTGATACTTTAAAAAATTAAAATTTAATGACTAATATTAATAACATTACGCAATAATAAAGAGATTCATTTATCGTTTCAATATTGATACTATACCAATTTCTTGATGAGCTACATTCATGTCACCGCATATAATAACAGGTTTCTTTTGATCTAATTCTTTAATATGTTTTTTGAATAATTTATTCCACTCCAATCGTTTTGGTAATGTCACCAACTTCTGTCCAGCATTTGGCACATCTGTTACATTATATTCTATTAGTAAATATCAAACATTATTTTTGATGAAATTACAAATATTTCAGAAGAAATAAAATTATTTAAAAAAATTATATTAAAATGTTTACACATTACATAGTATATTGAATTATACATGTATTTTAATTTTTGTAATAATATAATTGGAGTTTATTTTAAGAGAATTAAGTAACTTTCTCTTACAAACGTTGATCACGAAAAATTCTGGGAACTCCACCGTGATAATTCTACCCTCGGTATCAAAGGTAGAATCATTTAAACCATATTTCACAGAAATCGGTTTTTCTTTGCTGAATAAAGCAACTCCACAATAACCTGGTTTCTTACCTATTGAAGCATACTTATTAATTATATGATTTATTTGTGTGTGTGTGTGTGTGTGTGTGTGTGTGTGTGTGTGTGTGTGTGTGTGTGTATTTTGAGTGGTTTTTCTTGAAATATATCTTACTGTCAAGAAAATAGTGATGATATCCTGACAATTTGACTTCGTCTGGCATTTTACCCTTGTCACATTTTGTTTCTTGCAAAGCAATTATATCTGCATCTTCTTTGATAATATAGTCGAGTCCATGTTTCTGATTAAATATAAATAGAAGAATCATTATAAGTATGATACATTAAGAAAATGTACCTGTTGACATAATGTACAAATACCTTGATTACAGCCCTGATTCCAGAGACATTCCATGTACAGATCTTCAGATTATGCTTCTTTCCTTCCTGATTTGACTTTGTACATCCAAAATCTATTTCATCCAAATTTGTGTCTGTCTTATTTTTCATTTGCTTGGGTTCATTTTTCACCTTCTTTGAGGTAGATGAATCATCAGTGCTTTTTGATGCCTTTGAATCAATTTTTGTCCTCTTTGGAGCAGGTTCATCATTTATATCATTTACACGCTTTTTATTCGAAGTTCCATTTTCATTTAATTTTTGTGTTTTCTTACCGGATTTAGCTTTGGGAGAATCAGCCTAATTTCAAGGGAAACTGATAAATAGTCTAGTAATTTTTTTATTTATTAATATAAAAAGTTATGGAAATAAGTATAATTATTTGATGGATAGTTAATAAATAGAAAATTTTTTGTAAATAATATGATAATTACATCATGATTTTCATATAAAAGGATACTTCAATGGATACTTTAATGAGTGTATAATTAAAGAATTAATAAAAAAAAAATAATAATTAAAATAATTAAAAAAAAAATATTAAATACATTTGCTTATTTAGTACATAAGTTAATTTTGCATGCATATATTTTTCATACCTTTGGTTTTGAACTTTGTTTTCGTGGCATGCTGAAACTTTGCTGTTTGTGAAGAGAGAATACTGCGCAAGATATAAACAGTATTAATGTCTAATGGTTAGCAAGTTGTATCAATGCTTCTAAATAATCTTTCAACTTAATAACACCGATACTGCAAGTGGAAGACACTGGAAATGTATTTTCGTTTCAATTATTTGTAATAATGTTAAAAACGCCGGTACGATTTGTCTTTGTTTGTATGATTGAAAGTTTAACTTTCGAAATTCTCAATCTCATCGACGAGTATAACGTAAAATTGCTACTACGTCATAACATTACAGTTATTAAAGAGATTTCATTATCTGTTCTTAATCGATAAATACATAGCCTAGTCGTAGCGTCTAACGGTTCAACCGACTGCTCCGAATCTCGGCCCAGCTTCCACTTACAACTTTAGTGATCGCGTCGATCGCGATTAAAAGAACGATGCCGATTTTAATTTATGATACCTTTTTTTTACAGACCTGAATAATATCCGTACGCGTAACCGGAAGAGATGCAATGACACGACACAGCCTATGCAACTTCAAATTTAATGCCATTCAGCACTATGTTGGTGTACAAGGGTCCAAATCCAAACCATCCAACCTTTCCTCCCTTGGGAAACAATTTCAGCGCCACTGTACGTGTTTTGTTGACTACTTTTTGATTCGGAAGATGAAATATTATGTTATAGATAATATCGCTTTTTTTATTAGTATTCGTATTTCTTTGTGTGTATGTAAGCAACATTATTAAAAAAAGCGAATATATATATATATAAAATGCAAAATATTATTTTTTTGTTATCTAATATATTTTTTCTATATTTTATTTTATATTTAGATTTTTTAAATTAATTATTTAATAAAATGATTAATTTGCCTGTATGATTTAGATGAGTATCAAGATGTTGACTTTGCAGATATTTTGCTGCATCAGTGCTATATGAGAATCTCATATGTATTACTATCCTACAATTTCTTATCTAACAGATAAATTCAAAGATAGCATTTCTACAATTGAGCAGATTGAATGATAGAAATACTTATAACTTTTTTTATAATAGCATATATTTTCACAGAAATTAAGATATTATTGTCGAATTGCCTTTTCAGAAAAGATCATTCAAATAATTATTTCAGAATTATTGCAGTAGTATAACGTACGATTATCTAACATGTTAATTTTTGTTATATATATATATATATATATATATACATATACATAGAGCAAGATGTTTCTTCTTCATTTAAAATATCTTCATTGTTTTTGATGATACGAAAAATATCATAAGATCAAATTTTTTTTAAAACTTCAAGATTTATCTCCACTTTTTTTAATGGAATTGTATAATTTTTTTACATAATGTGATTCCTCTAATTATTCTTAAATTATTTTAAACGATCAAATTATAGGAAATACCTGTATATCTATGTGTGTGTGTGTTTGTGTGTGTGTGTATATTTATATATACATTTCATTTGCTATAATATAGCTACGAAAAATATTTAACTCATTTTAACTCAATCTTATTAGCAATATCTTTATGAAAAGCAAAACAAATTGATTTACCGAAGAATGAAGAAATAAAATTGGACCTTTTCAAAATATCAGTAAATTCGCTCCAGCCAATATGTTTGAATATGATGCAGAATAATTACATAAGAATATTTCCGGGCCTAGATTTGTAATATTTTCAGTAATAGTTTATTGTATATAAATCAGATATATATATAAAATAAACTTATAAAGATTGTATACACTTAAATTACGCGGCATCGCTGTCGGTCAGAAACACCAGACTCTTCATTCACGACAACGGCGGTCTTGGGTATTCTCGAAGAGAGACTTTGGCGTTGTATCGCAAGGCAATCACAACGGTGGAACCGTGACACAAAATAGGATGCACGAAACGTTGCTTAAAAAGGAATGTATCTTAACGTGAATTAAACATCCTAGAATCCTCGATATCACTCCGTGACGATATCGAGAAGCTATATCATTAAAAACGCAAGATAATACCAATGATACTGCAAAATCGAATCATTTGCAATGATTGAATCCAGAGAATTTCTAGAACGATCGTGATCTAGAATAATCAAGATTTTCAAGGTTCCTGATATATTTACTGTAACTATATTTAATTAAATTATAACATCTCACGTGAGAAAAATGTACATAATTAAATCTAAAATATAAATCATATGGTACAAATTGCGCAAATTTCTATTGTCACTAATCGCCGCTAAAATTTATATGACCGTCCGAATGTTTCGATCCTCGAGATCCATCTTATCGTTACTCTAAGACTGCTTTTTCTCGAATTATGAATAAGATCTGTTCGTAATTGTTGTAAAACAAAGCACTTGTACAGGCACGTTCAGTGTAAGTACTAATATCAATAGCCTCGCGTAACAAACACTTCAACGTTGTACGTCTGCAATTATGTAGTAGAAAAGTTTTCAAGGCTAATTAACAGTCAGAAAAATCGACACAATATACAGTATGGAGTATATACATATGTACGCACATTTCGTATACAATCTATAAACACAATCCTCTTTTTTCTCTCTTTCACACATAATACGAGGCACATGCTGTGATATAATCTAGATCTGTCCACTTTCTCTAACGTGATCCAAATCTTCATTTCTCGGGTTCGTCAGGATGCTCTGTCTTAATATGATGGGCAAATGTATACTGCGTCGTGAAGCGTTTCTTGCAATACGGGCACTGATATGGCATTACGGGGTGTGCAGATCTTAAATGAGCCACGGCTAATTCCCTCAACACGAACGGTGATTGGCATACACCGCATCGATACCTAAAAATAAATGCGCATAGAGAATTAGATTTTCCAGAATAAGATAAACAATTTTTCAAAGCTCAAACTATATTACGTTACCCGTTACTAGTTTTAATGAGAGTCCGTTTAAGAGGCGGAGGTGTACCCTGCTCGTTAATTTCAATTTTTGGCTCGATAGGAGATACATATTCCAAGGTTTCCGGACGCAATTTTGGCATCGGTTCGTCGTCTGCTTCGACTTTAATTTCGTGTGTCTGCGTCTAGAATGTAATGTAGTCACACAATATAGATCGTCACTGGACATGTAGTTGAAGTCGTGCGGTATATCATTTGTTACGTACTGTACTGCCGCGCATGTACTCGGCGTGCATTTTCATGTGAGCGTTTCGTGACTGCGAGCTTGCAAAAGTCGCGTCACATTTGGAGCACTTGTGTGTCTTATTGCCAACATGAAGCGACGTTTTTAGCCGAGATTTCTTTTCAGCGACTTTCTTTTCAAGTTGTGCCGTATCCCTGCATACATGAGCGAGCAGCGATACTTCTTTGAAAAAGATTTTATTACACTTTGCACAGTGATAGGTTTTAGCCACCGTGTGTATTTTTTGCGCCTTATCCACTAATGATTTGTTGTAAACAGCGGATGTGTACAGCGAGGCATTATCGAGTGTTTGACGTTTATGACTAGCCTATTAATCAAGAGATAATTCGTGTTTAAAGAAATGCAATGAACGGATAACGATATGTAACAATCTTGCCGGAAAATTTACCTCGTGCTTCAATAATTGCGATTGTTCCTTAAATGATTTTTTACATATGTTACACGTATAATTCTTATGAGACTCTGAGTGTGTCTGAAGATGCGTTAACATTGTCGTGTGATCACTGAACCATTGTGAGCAAATGCCGCATCTCGCCACATTTTTATTTCCACCAGAAATGCGTTTCGTTACAGATTCGTCATCTACTGGGACATCGTTCTTCTCCATTATCTATGAATAAAAAGGATAATAATTTAAATCAGGAATTAAAGAGAAATATTCTGATTCAATATCCAGTCCGTATATTTTTCCTGTCAAAGTAGTTTTGCTACTTTGAGCAATCCTACATTCCATTTGCATTTATAATTAATATTATATCTTGTTTTGTTTGTTATGTATGTATGTATATATTTGTAGGATTTTAAAAAATTAGGGAATAATATCAAATATAATTTTATTGTAACTATATATTGTAAAAGGCATTTAAATGGAAAAATATTATTTCACTGTGACAACAAGTATGCAGAAATAAATCCAAACATTTCCAAGATGATAAATACGAATCCAAATCACTTTGTTATGAGCCAAGTAAACGATAATTCATAATCAGAGGAAAAGATTTCAAACCTCGGAATAAGATTTCTTGATACTGCGAGATTTAGCTTCCCTTGCTTCTCTTGCTTCCCTCTCAGCGTTTAAGGCTTCTTCTTGCTCGACTGCTGACAAAATTGGTGACATCATTGGCTGTTCATTATGCTCAGCTATTCTATGCCCAGCTAAGCGTATGAAAAGTCCGAATGACCGACCACAAATGTCGCATTTATGTTTCTTCGGTTCATGAGTGCGCATGTGATTCGATAATGCGCTCTGCTGAGTGCAAATCTGCAATAATAAACAATACGAAAATCAATAAAGGATGTGAAGAATTTCCATATAAAAACGTAAATGTGACTTCATACTTTCCCGCAAGTGGGACACTTGAGAGATCTTTCACAGTACTGTTCATCTCGTTTAATTTCTCTAATTCGTTCTGGTATCTTTGTAACCATAAATTCTGAAGATGGTAACTTCTGAGACATCACCGAGTTTGTTTGGTGTAACTGAACGTGTTTTTGATAAGATTCTACTGTAGGGAAGAATCTAAAAACAAATATACACAATATATATTTAAAAAATTTAGAAAGAAACAATTTATGAGATGAACATGTTTCTTGATGTCGCAAATTACCTATTGCATAATGAACATCGCGTATTGCTTCCATCAGTCAATTCAGCTAAATGATCGCGCAGTCTGTGTTGCTTCAACATTTCCCATCTTACGAACTGCCGGTCACACTGATCACAGTCGTTCAAGTTTTCCGTAAAATCCATCTTGACCTTCAAATGACTATTAGCTTCGTGTTTGGCTAAGATTTCGACAGATTCGAAAGACGCGGAGCACTTTCTACAAGTATATACACGCGGGCAGTGTAATTGCATATGCGTCATTAGACTGTCCTTTGTTCTGGAAATTATAAATTTTTGTCACCAAATGAATCCACAGTGATCTCGAAAATGTTATGGAAATATGCGGCGAGTATATGGTACTCACTTGTAATAACTATTGCAGGGTGCACACCACCATTCGGAAGTTAACTTCGTTCCAGGTTGTAATTTCTGGTGATTATTCATTGTCAAATTACCAGTCAACACTTGTTCCAGAATACTGGTTCGTTTTTCTTCTTTCTTGGATTGACAGTTCGATTTAGGAGCTTTTGCTCCTTCCATATCAGGTATAAGAACAGATTCCACTTTTGTCTGTATATCTATATCAAACATCTCTGACAGTTTACGCTTCTTATTCAATGGTTCGCAAGTGGCGGTTTCGGCATTGAAAATTGGATCTGTATTCATCTCCTTGATCTCTACCTCGCAAGGTAATTCAGACAAAGTTTCCATGCAGGTATTCTGAAAATGATCCTGATTGACTTGATTAATCGGCGTCGCTGGATCATCAAAGGGCATGATGATTGATAAAGGAACCAATGGCGGTGGAGCTCTAGATTTTTCCTTGCAGAGTTGAACCTAGCATTGGAAATGGCAACGATTAGAAAGCAATTCTCTTTATATTTACTATGTTGCTATTTTTTTAAGAGACATAATCGACAAGTGTCATTCTATCTTTATTATTGAATGTCAAGGATGGAATGACTTTCGTTAATTATATCTCCTAAAAGAAGTCATTGATAAGAAATTTGCGATTATGTTTCCTAAGACAGATTATTTATTCAAACAAACCTGACACGGATCCGACGAATTCATCATCGCGTCGAGAAATATCTGAGCAGACTCCATTTGTTCGCACTTGAGCAACACAGCATGCATACTCCTGTAGACATTTATGCAAAACTCTCTGAACTGATACACATCGTCCAGTCTAGCTGCGCAAAACTGACAGATCTGCTTCGGCAATGGATCGGTCTTGTATACAAGTACAGGTAAGCAAGCGCGCAGCTTCTGCACTACCCTACGTTGCAGACCCTCGTCGCCAAAGATTGGCAGCATCTCATTCCTCTCTTCCGAGCACAGCCGACAGACCTTGTCCCACATGACCCTGTCTGCAGCCATTGCTGGGTAGAGATTCGCGTCCATCGTGGAGAGAAAATGCGTTCTCGACCTGTCGCTCGCCCGTAGTCAAGACCCAAGATACTGTGATTCGCGAATTAGGTTAGCCGACGAACCGCACCATGCGCGACGCTGGCACGGTCGGGACGCGTTGGCGCAGGCATACCCTGCCGACAGTGCCGACGTTCGCGTAGATGGTTCGATAATACTGGGAATTCGGGGAAGACACAAGGAAACGCGCACCTGTTCCGGAGGAATCGACTTCGCTTTCACCTTCCTCTTCACTTCGCGCGCAGAGAACTCTCAGTCTTCGGTGAACGCACGAAGTTGCGAACCGGTTCCCCGTTCGCTCGCCGTTCACCGATGTCCCTCGGACATCCCGCCCCGGAGGTAGGCAAAGTCCTGCAAACTGCAAAGTCGTTGTAGCGCTCTCGAGGCCGTTTGCATCAGTGCTCGCCATGCGCCATGCGGACTCCAAGTCGCCAACTCTACAACTCTTCAGCAACTCTTCTCAAATCTTCTCCGCTACTTCCATCCGTTTCTCTCCCTATTCTTCCTTCTCTCTCTTTCTTCTCTCGTCACCGCTTAGGCTTCAATTACTCCGAACCTACTCGAATCAGTCGAATCGGAGAACAGAGCCGCACGGAGCGAGTTCTGGCCTTGCCTGGCCTGGCAGGACGCAGGACCACGCGGCGGAGCTGGGAGGAGTGAGTGAGAAAGCACAGACTCGGTTAAATGGGACGCTTCGATCTTACAACGGTCGTTTTGGGCTCGTGACGTCAACCGCGATGATCGAGACGAGACAGAATCCTCGTGCGATTTCCTCGAATTGGCCTCTATAACCCAAGAATGCGACCTTCATCTGTCTTCTTCCGGAATTCTGGCACTTCCGGATTTGTATTTATTTATCTTCCTTACAGACCACTCTCAAGATTTCGTTTCGTCATTAAAATTTTCTCAGGGCTGTGTTCAGATTCCTTTCCTATCCAAGTGCCATTCAGGCATCATTTTATCCTTGTTGTTCATCGAGTGTGAATTGAACAAAAGATAAAGTGATACCTGAGGAGCACTTGGATGAGACTTTGAACGCATTCCAGCGTATGAAATTTGTCTGGGAAATTTAAAGATCTTTTAGCTTCGTTCGATTTTTTCATTTAACTCTATTCTTTTTAGCTGAACTTCTTGCATGGTTCATCTTTCCTTTTTCTTCACATGTTGGAGAAAAAAAAGAAAAGATGAATAGTGCAAGAGTTCAGCTAAAAGGAATAGACTTCAGTATGGCGTAATTCAGTAAGGTTTCAAGGGATAGAAAAGGATACTGTATACTTTTATACTGTTATCTTTTATAATCTTCTCTATTTTGAATAAAATTTATTGCACTGTTGATTGATCGAACTTTTTTTTAGTGTGAACTTTATTTCTTTTAACATAACGGACTAATAATAAAAGCGAGTGGACTGCTTAAAATTGCAGTGATTTACAATATCTGTCGAATATTTGTTGTACAAAACGACATAACTTCGACGAAGGTACATAATACTTTTCTGATATATTCATCACTTCTGTTATATTTTCATAGTTAAATCTGACACTCACAAATCGCGCAAATATCATATAAAAAAAGAAATTAATTCGTAGAAAAATTTAAGAAATAAACTACTAAAACTGTATCACTAATTGTTTATATAACTAACACATATAATATAGTATATAAATATATATAACTAGAGTATAATTATATTCTTTTGTTCATAAACAACAGATTCTTGCATAAGCAGTAAAATGAATTTGTTATATTATCCCAGCGGTTTAGCGCTAAATAGTAACTTCAGTAATATTGCCTTAAAATAAATGTTATCATTTAAGAAATTCATTACTTTCGCTGTAATAATAGCAACGCAAAATACGACGAAAATTAATCGATTTATCGAGCTAGTGTATCTAATAATTTGACATTACTGCATATTGTATATGCAACTTGCACGCTTTCCAAAATACGTGCTTGCATATAAAAAATAAATCCGCTGTGTCAATCATCAAGCCGATTTTTTTTACTTTATATCAGATACATACGAGTATACATAGAATTTATAATATAAATTTATAATAATATTATGATAATATAAAGATATGAATATATATATGTATATATATGTAATATACAAATATAATTTATGATATAAATTTTACACATCACTAAGCACTTATTGACACGCTTATTATTGACAAAGAATATCTACTAACATAATTTCCGTCATCTCATTGATTTATTTACTGACAAAAACAATTAGTAGGGAAAGAACTACTCTGAATTAAAAAAAATTACTTTAGTTAAAAGGAGAGATCTTTAACAATATATAAGATCGTAATAATAATGCGTCTTGACATAGACGTTTGGAACTTCAAAATTTTTATTGAGCAAAAGGTGACATACATTTTTAATTATATATCCCAATACTATAATTATATTTCCCATTATTATCTTTAAATTCTTATTTAATTTCTAGCTGTATACAGAAGCTTGTACGGATATACTAAATTAAGTAGACATTCTTGGCATTAGATTTTTTCTTCAATATATATTAAACTAATTTCTCATAAAAATATAACGTGTTATTTCAAGCACGCGTCTTTTATATTATATGACGTATATCATGTATTATGTAATATTATTTTATCAGTTAATAGAAAGTCTATTTGTTAAAATAAAAAGAGTTTGAAATAATAATTTTATGTTAAATAAAATTAAGATAAAAATTCATAAGATTTTTTGATATACCCGTTTTAGTTGGATCCAAAACGCACAAAAGCTCAACATATCTTCACTTCACTTGCCTGGGATTTTACATTGTGAAATCTTATGAACTTTCACAACGATTCGCTCACTTTGAGCGAAGCATTACTTGAATTTTTATCTCCGGTTATTCGTCTTTCACTGCCTGTATTTCAGCGTGACATATGCTGTTCAGATCTATGAAGAAATTTCCTACGATTTGTTACTTTAAATTATACGATACGGAATTAAAGAAAGATAGAGAAATAGAAAAAAAAGAGAAATAGAATTATTAGGCGAAAAAATTATAACAGGTGTGTGTCAGAAAATAGCGGGAAGACCTTTTTTTATGTTCTGTATAAATATTATGTTACACTGTACACACTCTTTACAATTTTACAACAGCAGGCCAACGAGCGAGTTTAGCTTGCTACATTATACACGCAGATAACTATTCACAACCGAATGAGGAGACAAGTCGAAAGCTTAATCAATAAAAAATTAGTAACAGAAATCAACGAATTATTTTACGCTGCCCCAGATTCATTCCTGGTTCTCAATTCATAAAAAAAATTTTCCATTTCGTTCACGATCGATTTGTCTACAAAGAAATTCATATAATTTTCGACATATCGATCCTTTTATTTTGTATAATTAAAATTTTTCTAAATATTCGTTTTTTTTTTCAAATTTATCGTATTTTTATTAACACGAAATAAATATATTTTTTCTTTCTTTTTTTTTGTTTGTCGAAGCAAATGCTTCGAAACTTAATGGCAGAAAACAGGAGCAGTTGGCGCATTTCTTGAATGCCTGTATTATAATTATGCCACATTTATATGATGTAATATTTACGTATAGACTTAGGTGCACTGATTATCTTCGTGATATCTTGTATATATTTTTTATAAATATATCAAAGGATAAAGCATGTCTTAACGACATATCTCTTTCCGATGTGAACGAATATTATTTATACAGTTTCACTAGCATCCTTACTATCTCGCTGGCACAGCTGGCATTTTCTCAAGGAAATCTTGCTCGATTACAGTCTCCAATTGCGTGTTATTTATCGGCACGTATGTGTCGCACGTAGCGCGACTAAGACTCGAGAAGAAATGATGCAAATCTTGCAAAGACCGAACGTTATTCGACGTTAGTAGAAGTTCTCCCGGATTTCTTTTGGGCGGTGGACCTTCTGGCTTGAACTGTAAAAAGAGATTGGTATCAATTTTACAAAAAATAAAAAAGGAAAATTCCTGTTTAATATATGATAAGAAAACAATATGAAACAATACGTAAAGAAAAAAATGAAAAATTACGTCTGTAACGCTAAATATTGCACAACACTACTCGACTCGAGATCGCACATTGGCTTAGTTGCAAAAATGAACGTATACACACACACACACACACACACACACACACACACACACACACACACACACACACACACACACACACACACACACACACACACACACACACACAAACACACACA
>Ga0157364_1001316_pt1 | contig 20793 bp, 19 predicted proteins | sample AttsexASBM2_FD_111476 | JGI IMG/M metagenome (GOLD analysis project Ga0157364, IMG submission 111476) | Fungus gardens microbial communities from leaf cutter ant in Ribeirão Preto, State of São Paulo, Brazil - Atta sexdens ASBM2 | ecosystem: Host-associated > Fungi > Mycelium > Unclassified ...
GGATCATAATTATTAATTTTTTAAAATTATAAAATATTTAAAAAAAAAAATTTGTCTATATATTATATATATATATATATATATATATATATATATATATATATGTATATGTATATTGATAAAGTCTAATTTCGTCAAAAATGTCAGTCTTGGATTACCCTTACAAATAATAACAATATTTGAATTATGTTACGAGATGGCAGAAAGTTATATTGAACATAATTGATGTATGAAAATGAATAAAACAACTCATATTTCAAACTTTTCTTCCACTCTGAACAATTATATCTTTAATTACAAGTCTTTAATTACAAGATGAAAAAATTTCTCGCTGGAAAAAAAATATCAATGGAATAGAAAGAGTAATCCAAGACAATGATGCCTCATGAATAATTTACAGATAAGGAAGGGAGCTCACGAGTAAACAAGCGAGAACATATAAAATACCTAGAAATGAATTTAATCCAGCTGTCCGTTTAGGCACGTTTTGAATTCTATGCGGATTGCGAAAGTCCTTTTCTATTTTAAAGGCAGTCGGCAAAGTGATCACTGGCAGTACAAACCAGAGGGAATATCTAAACGCCACTACTATAAGAATTATATATGGTGTAAACAGTAAAAAAGCATACAAAACGTAAGACGCGGTATGACCTATTAAAATAGCTAATGTTACAATTCCTGCTTTCTCGTCACTTTCCATATCTCTCGTGTTATTACTATGCAAAATAGCCTCAGTATTCAAGGCAAGTGGTATCGCGTAATAAATTGTTCCTAGTTCAACATAACCAGTTTGCGCCATAAACGCAAATAGAACTGAAATTGGACCGAATATAACTAAGATAAGTACATCGCCCAGAGCAATATATTTCAATCCTATACCTCCTGTATAGAGAAAGGAAGAGGACAGACCTCCAAAATACACAAGAGCCAAATGCTCCATCTTTGCAGGAGAGATGACTGCCAGTAAGACAAATCCTAAACATCCTGCTGCGTATAGGAATGCTCCCAATGTGACCAATTCGTCTTTGGACAGTAACTCATCTACCAATATTCTGTCGTCGCTTTTTCTACTATCAACGCCTTTCACATAGTCAAAATAAGTGTTCACTACATTACCAGCACCATGCACGCAAAACACTATAAGCACAGTAAGGCATAACGATATCCAATTGAAGCTTGCCAGGCCTGGTAGTCGATATGCAAGCGCTGATCCGAGAAGTGTCGGCATCAACGACGCACTCAGCGACCACGGTCGTACTGCCAGAAAATACGAAGATAGCTTCATGAGGGGAGAATTCAGGGCCGACGATGGCGATGATACCAATGATGAATGATGTATATTATTCCCCATTGAGGTATCTTCAATTTGCTCAGTCAGATTCTGAATACCATTAGACATCATGTTTCATGTACAGAGAACTACTATAAACAAAAAAAAACATAACACATCACTTAAATGCTGAAGTAATAAAATCTCAAGGAATTTATAAAGAAGAAACGCTAAATTTGCAAGTTGCATTGAACAAATATATCTTAATAATAAATATATCTTAGCAAAAGTAATTTTTAGGTTTTGCCTCTTACACGTTGATACAAAATAAGAAAAAAAAAGATAAATATTGAGCGATACAAACTTTTCAATTCAACGATGTCCCGGAGAGAGTATCGTACTTAACGGTATCTTAAATTTCACATACCATGTACGCATTGCGCAATCCGTTTCCATATGCAACTTATTAGGGAGATTTTGCAATACCGTTTATTCAGATACATTGCGAACGTTAAGGTCATATTATCTTCTTTTTAACAATTAATTAAGGAAAGGATAACGTGATTGGATCCATGTTGCAAAAACTCCCTATTACTTAAATCGAACGATCAAAAGTATCAAGAAAAATGAAATTATACGATGCAAGAACGACGAGAGCGAATTCGCTTCAAGCAAGATAGCGGTTATTGTCGACAGGGATCGGACATCAAGTTCTTGTCGCTGAGGAGGCAAACCCACCTGAGATTCTTTTGGAAAACAGGTACGAATGAAATTAGGTTAAAACCAAGATTGTTTGCGACAACTCATATGACGTTTCGTCCTTCGCCCGTGTCCTGGTACATCATATAATTATTCGTCGCTACGTTGGTGCTCGCTCGGACGGCATTACGACGCGGATGCTATAACTTGCAAATGATCTTCCTCTTTCCTTCCTTTTCCACTAGTCTGCCTTTTACCTCCTTTACTTAACTTGCTTTACCTGCTGAGAATATCGAAACATGGCGGGTGTGTTCATTTTAACTGCACCATATTGCACTCTTTTCATTCGACATGTAACATCGTGGCAATAGTGAATAGAAAAAAAAATAGTGAAGAAAAAGATTGAAAACGTAAAATTAGAAATATGTTTTAGTAAGTTTGTCTTCTCCCTCTAATTTTTAGAAAAAGAAAACAAATTTAAAGAAGTTTATATCTTATTTAAAATTATATGTACATGTATAGATATATATAATTTTAATTAATACCAAACACACATCGCGCGCGCATATATGTATATATATATATATATATATATATATATATATATATATATATAGAGAGAGAGAGAGAGAGAGAGAGAGAGAGCGCGCGATCTTATATTTAACATCATTTTAAAAAAACTAATCTTAAATGAATTTAAAGTTCCAGCCAATGAAATGGCTCCTCAAGCTGCAATATAGGACTGGAATAACCATTCTTGAAAAATTTATCCTATGTATGAATGTACATATGGCAAATAAAATAGCTCAGCTGATATATACATGGTATACGTTATGATAGAAGTTTGGAAGTATCTCTTCCACCATGCGCAACCCAACATATAGCAACAAGTAGAATGTAAACAATGCACATTGCAATTTAACCAGATTGATTTTGTTAAGAAAGCGGAAAAAAAAAGAAAAAACGCGATATCAATAATTTGTTATTGCATAGTAAAATGGAGCAATTGCGTTCCTTGAACAGAACAGTCGATATAACCGAGCCGATATTGGCAGAGGATAGTACGTTTTCTACAATAGCGTTATCGCTGAAGGCAGTGTTAGAACAATTAGATGAAAATGCTAAACATCATGATTATCTTGTTGCCTTGCTGCTTGTTCTGTTGGCAGAATCCGGATTTGGCGTTTCATCCGCTTCTGATACTCCAAAATGGTAATATACATTTGCTATATATATATGTAGGTATATGTATATATTATTATGCTTTTGATTATTTATTAATCTGCATTATTTACAGGGAGCAAAATACAAGATTAGTTTATATACCTAAAAATTGGAAGTCTCAAGAAACAGGAGTATATGAAATCTATTTAACATTGCGTAATGTAGATTACATTAGATCAAAATTAATTGTCATAACTTGTGGTGATAAATTGGTACTTAATATATTGTCGCATATACGAGATATGAAGATTTATAGCATGGTTGTACAAACATTAAAATATGTGAATCCATACACAAATAATTTGTGTCTTCGATATATGAATCTCAAAGAGATATCACATAGGTATGAATGATTTTGTTTATTGTACTGTATTCTTATTATTTGAATTTCTATATTTCAATTGATATGCAATATTAGAATATATCATCTTATTTTTGCTTGTGTGTCAGTATTTGAGAAATTAAATATGCAAAAAAAATTTACTATATATAAAACTTAAAAAATTTTGTTTAAATTTTTTACAGTATATTTTAAAAATCTTCTCATTTTGTGCATATTCAATTCACTGAATATCAATTATTATCTCAAGTTAACTAATTTTAAGTTGTGCATTTAGAATGTACTCATTTCTTCTTTTTCAATGGAATTTTTTCTGCCATTAAAAATTTCTCTTATACAATGAATAGAACCAAAACTCAAATTTGAATCTTTTAACAGGCAACTAGTCTGCTAAACTATTTTTATTTATATATCTATTGTATTGCCTATATATCTATTGTATAATTTACACCTGTATCCATTTTTATGCCTATTTAATAAATTTATAAAGTATTGCTTAATGCAAAATGATTTTTTCAGGTTTAAAGACAAATTAGTCATACCTTTGCGTACAGACATATTGTTAGTAGTAAATTTCATGGGTCCTAGTTTGGAGAGTCTGCCAATAGAATTACGTACCAAAATCGTAAATATGTTGGATTATGGAATAATTTGAACACTTGTCAATAGGCTTTAAGAAATTTTATAATTTCTTCCAAAAATCAAAAGGAAATTATTAAAAAAAAAGGAATTAGTAATATATCCTGAATAACCTATATGTATAGAATATAAATAAAAAGACAAAATAAAAAAATAGATAAATAAAAAAATGTGTGCATAATTTTCTGTTAATTTGAGAAAAGATCATTTAAATTTTTACACACGTTCGGTCATTCATGTCCTAGCTTAATTTTCACTTTTACAATTATATATAAATTATTAAATAATTTTGACATATATTTTGACATCTTTAGAAAGTATTTGTGCAATTATATATCCATAACAAATTGTAGATAAATTTTTATAACTATAATAAATTATTGTAAATATATTTACTAACGAAATAAGAAAAATGCACTGTTTCATATAAATATAAAACTCTGAAACAAAAATGTTTAAAGAAAAAATATCATCTTAAAACTGACATTCCAAACTACAAGAATGGCTATAAATTGTATTGCATTTATATTTTAAACAATGCATTTTATTATTGCTATTGCATTAAAAAACTTATCATTTTCCTGGTGAAAATTTTTCTTATAATTTTTATACGAATTGGAATATTTTTTAGAAATACTCAGAAATATTCAGAAAGTTTACATCTTCTCTCAGAACTTCTCATATAAGTGAATTCTGAAATATTCTGAAATTTCTCATCCTATAATTTTTAAATCTAAAAAATTTAAAAAGTATTTTTAAACATTTTGTAACATTTCATCAGAAATTATACTTACAAAAAGTCTTAAAAATCTTACGATATTTCATAATTAATATATATGAAAAATTCTGAGAAAAGATATAGATTTTCTGAGAAATATTCCAAAAATTCATAATTAATATATATAAAAAATGTGAGTAAGTTACAAAATTATAGAGAAATTCTGAAAAATTATATGAAAAATTCTGAAAAATATTTTCACCAGGATTATTAGGGAAATGTTTTTTATAACATTACTGACAACATAATATATAATATTATTGACAACATTTAGTACAAAAGTATCAAAAATCGTTTAATTAAGGATTAATTATGTAATTTTCTTCTTACATTTTAAAAATCTTAACATAAGTAATTATATTAACCATTCCTTAATTATTCTTAAGTTTCACCAATTCTTATCGGTCAGAATTGAGCGATCTCAAAGCTAATCGGTCGATGAAGTGTCAACCATGATTGGTCAATTCTGCTGAACAGCAAATGCAATTGATCAATTTCAATGTAATCGACCGATTAAATTAATCGAAGTTGGTAAGACCGGCCCTTAGTTTTTGTTGATGGAACAAGTGATACTTTGAATTAATTAAAACAAATTTTTGCAGTATTTTCTGAGATTATATAATTCGAACGAATGGCTTTTTAAAGTTAAAGGAGGCATAATACGAGGAAAACCTGTAAACTTATATCGTAATTGGTAAAATTCAGCATAATACTTTTAATGCTTTCATTTATAATGACTTGCCGGATGCATGTAACTTATATCACAATAGTAAACTCTAATTTTTATGGCAGCACAAAAATTGTATAAATCATTGTACTGAACTTACCGATTATGATAAATTCACCTGCGTAAATGCTTAAACCTGTTATGACCTGCGTAAATGCTTAAACCTGTTATGACTTGCGTAAATGTTTAAACCTGTTATGACCTGCGTAAATGCTTAAACCTGTCGAATAAATACAAGTGTAAACCCAGGTAGCCAAGCGAGATTTAACATATGGAACAAATTGATGCACTGCAATATTGTTTTAAACTTGTTGACAATTTGCTGTCATTGGAATTAAATGTGAACTGAGTTAGCATCAGGAGGGCAAATAGATTTCATGAATAGATTTACGAAATTGTATACATTGAGAACTAATAAACTAGTCAAACTAGTTGATAGCAAAGTGATGGCACGCCATTCACGCATGATGACAACTTGCCAGCAGTTTGCTGAATTCTAAGGAAGACTTTACGTGATATCAGAACAATAGACGGTTTGTGGAAAAACCTTGACTTTAGTTTGATGAAATTGAATGCGGAATAAGTGATAGCAAAATGGCAATATATTGCCCTTAGTTGGCTATGGGAAGTAACACTTGGAGGTTATAAGAGGTTATACAGTCCTAAAAATAGTTACATATTCGATTTTCAGACATTTTCAGACAATGTTTTATAAAAATTAATAAAATGAATATCTTGCGTGAATATCTTCTATTACATATTTTCGTTTACTTAATGTAATTACCACAAATAAATAAATACACAAACATGAGCAGAGACAATAATAGCTTTCCATTTACACACAAGCAAAGTTGAGTCTAAACTCTAAAGTGAACAGAGTGAGCTAAGTATTTTGTATTCACAATCAGATTAATAACGTCACTACTTGCTTACTTTGGTAAAAAGTTATCACATGTAGATTCATAACCTTACTTTGAAGTGAGTTTACGAGACTCATTAAAGCCCACGATCTTGTGCAAATTATAGATCAAAACTCAATCAAATCTCACTTGTCAGAATGCAAAAGGAATGTGTATTCAACTGGGTGTTATGTCACAAGTGAGAATTATCTGAGAATGGATTTAAATAAAAAACAACTAATAATCTACAGCGAAATGTGTTAAATCAAGACCATTATCCAGCGAATATTTGATATAGTTTTAGATATCGGAAATCACTATATTGAAGATTTTCATAAATTTTAATATCAAGATGAATGTGGTGACGACGGAAGAAGAGAGAAAGATCTTTCACTTTTTAAAATCTCAAGGTTGCTGTTTGAGATGTTGTTTTCGTTTCATCGGATACCGCACGTCGGAATGTTATTGCAAGCCTTCCGAATTTGCGGCACAGGTAAGAAATGAATAATGTTAAAAAAAATGAGTAATCTTGAATATCAATTTTAATAAGATTTGTTTAAATTATATCGATATTATTCTTCATATTTCAATAAATCTGAATAAAAATCTGTATTAAATTTGCAATAAATGTGTAATAATTAATTCATGTAAAAAGGAATAAGTAACTTTAAATATTAATGAAGTAGTTTGTTTTAAAAAAGCTTATGAATAAATAATTTTGTTCATAAATTTGATTTGACATACTTATATTTTAATATCAATTACAGCTGAGTTATGCAGATATAAAAGATGATGCTTCTATGAAAGAAACAACTTGCATTGCATGTTTAGGAGTTCTTCAGGATAAGGAACAAAAGAACGTAATTACAAAAGTAAAGTATCCACATACACACACACACACACACACACACACAAAACTATATTCTATTTAATTTCACTAACATTAAATTAATTTCAATTGTTTGTAGATAGCAGAAAAAGTAAAGGAGAAAGATTATGATTGTATGACTTTCACATGTGCATTAACTGTTCCTGTATCAGTAAAGCTGAGAGAACACATATTATATGCTTACATATCCAAAGAGATGGATATTCATAAATCAATCTTAAGTACTCTTAAAACAAAATTACAAAATGTCAAAGATATTTGGAAATCGTTTATAATTCCTCAACTTGAACAAGCTATAGGAAAACATGCAGATCTGTCGACACCATCGCCCTTTCTCATCGAAATCTTCTTAATGTATGCCGACGACGAAATGATATTTAAAGAATTGTACGTATATTTTTAAGAATTCATGTAATTAGAAATGAAACTGTGATTGTGTATATGTATATGTATGCATATGTGTATTAATAATATAGATTATATAGATGTTCTTTAGATTAGAGAAAATTGTTTTTCATGCATTTTGAGAACTTCTACTTGTAGAACAAACGAACATAAGGGAGGCAATAATAAGAAACAGAAAAAGAGAAAATGCAACGATAATAAATTTAGTAGGAAGAATGTTGATACTTTACTGATTGAAATGACAGATGAGCAACTCATGCGACATTTCACGATTTCGCAAATCATACCGAAAACATTTGTTCATGTTGACGATGTTTTATGTTCTCATAGCAGCATCTTCATAGGAGGTATCGATATGAACTTAAATAATAACAAACTAAATAATAACAAACTAAATAATAACTTAAATAATAACAAACTAATTATTTACTATGCAGCATGAGATCTCTTTAAAACTTTAAAATTTCAGGACGTTACAATAAACTCTCTAGAAAACTCAGCCAGACTCCGTGGCTTATAAACGGTGAGAAAAAAGTGGAAACTTCGGTGCAAGACTTACTCTGCAATCCCATCGCAGAAATGGTAAAAGCAGAATGTATGTTTTGACTATATTCATTAATTTTGTTATAATTTTTTTTTCAACAAAAACGCTATGACATATTTACGTTTGCACAGCGATAAAATTTTTATCATCAGGAAGAGAAGACGTCGATGTCAGAAACATATATGGTGGCCGACCATTTGCTATTGAACTATTGAATCCTCGTATGACGAATATCACGAATGAACTATTGATGTGTCTGACCAGTAGTATCAATCAATCGACTAAGCAGGTTCAAATAACATCGAATTTAAAGATTCTTTCAAGGTATACTTTTTCAAAATTTAATTAAAATGAGATTAAAAAATACAGTGTAATACATAAAATTAAATAATAAGAACAATTGCATTGATAAACAAAGTAATTTAAAATTAGATTAAAAAAAGGAATTCAATTAAATAAGAAAATTGTATCGAATACTTTTAGATTTGATTTGAAGAAGCTTAAGGAAGGTGAGAACATTAAAACGAAGTTTTATCGAGCGCTATGTGTCTGCCGAGACGTGAGTGGCAGTTTACCGCCGTTGGAGCATCTGAATGAATTGGAAAATGTTAAAATTATTCAAAGAACACCACTGAGAGTGCTGCACAGACGACCATTGAGTCCAAGAACGCGTATAATTTACAAAATGCGCGCGCGTTGGGCAAAACCGCACGAGCTAAAGGAATTGTTGTCCACTGCTGCAGAAAGTACTGATGCGTTTTTTGTTCTCGATGTTAAAACGCAAGCAGGTACATACGTAAAAGAATTCGTACATGGAGATTTCGGCAGAACCAAGCCGAGTTTGTGCGATTTTCTTAATAACGAAGTGGACATTATCGCATTGGATGTAACGGGTATCAATTTAAAGTGGCCGTAACGCGAATCTAAATATTATTAATTAAAAAAACTTAAAAAGAAAGATTACAATAAAAGTATCGAACATGAAATATATATGTTGTGAAATCGATAAAAAAACTATGTTCCTTTTTAGTTTAATCTTTCCTTTTAGATAAAGGATTGTAGTGTTGTACGATCCAGGGATGTATTTTAACCTCAGCCAAGGAAATTCGCTCCAAACTTTTTTTCTTGATCAACTGCGAAATACATTTTTATAAATAAAAAATTTTTATCATGTGTATTTTGATATAGAGATATATAAAACACAAATGGTACCTTGGATATAAGATCTTTGGCTGCAGGTTTAATCTGTTTTGGCCACTGTATAGTTATAGTTTTTATTTTCGCATATGTTTCTTGTGTGGTGCCACTTAAAAAAGGCGGTTGCCCTGTAAGAAATTCATAACAAAGAATTCCTAAGCACCAATGATCAACATAGAAATCATAACTCTGTCCCATTACCATTTCTGGTGGCAAATAATCTAATGTTCCACATAATGTTTCTCGTCTGAAAGAATAAATTTCAGCTCTAAATGATTTGCAAAATTAAATTTGTGAAATAAATATATTTCTTCGAAATTATAAGTATTGTACTATTTAAAAAAATGAAAACGTGAGCTTTGTGCTTACTTTGCGGATGGTGCGTGTACAGACCAACCAAAATCTGCGAGTTTTATATCTCCGTTATATGTAAGTAGTAAATTCTCAGGTTTTATGTCTCTGTGAATCACATTGCAACGATGACAATACTCCAAAGCGTCGGCTACTTGATAGGTATATTTGGCAGATCTGATGGAATATTGAATAATTTTTAAATTATACATAACAATGGATGTGTTAAAATTACAAATACATACAAGTGCTCATTGAATCTCTCGTTCGGTTGACGTTTCAATTCCTTGTACAATTCGCCTCTGGCGGCGAATTCCAATACCAGATAAATTCTCTTGTTATCATGAAAATATGTTAACAGTTGAAGAATATTTGGATGGCTGGAAACACGTATGAACAAGATAATAATTATGAAGAAAATATTTAACATTTTTCAATACATATATACCTTAAATGTAGTATACCTTAAATGTGATTGTATTTCAATTTCTCGCATTACTTGTTTTTCCACGCGTCCTTTCATCAATTCAATTTTATATAATGTCTTCAGGGCAACCATATATTGAGTAGTCTTCTCCCTAGCTAAATATACACGGCCAAACTTTCCTCTCCCTAATGGCGATCCAATTTCAAAATCCTCTAAGCTCCATTTGTAGGGTCTATTTAATGTTAATAAATTCTAATTTATGGAAATCCATAAACAAATTTAAAATGACAACATAATTGATTAATAATTTAAATTGATTATTAATTTAATGTGAAAATATTTAATACTTAAAAATCCTATATAATGTTGATTATTTATTAAAAACTGTATTTACTGTATGACTGTATAATTGCAATACATCTATTTTTCAGCTAAACTTCTTGTACAATTTTTCTTTTCTCTTTTTCTCTACAAATGGAGAAAAAAAAAAACAAATAGTGCAAAAAGTTCAATTAAAAAATACAGATTTAATGTTCAGTACAATTGTGTTTATATGTACATACTTTTTGTCTGAGTATTTTCTGGCATGTTCCTGCATCTTATGCATCGTATTTTCAACAGATTCATTAAATTCAACAGGTACAGATGTTGAAAATTTATTTATATAATCCATTATAAACAATATCCAATGAAAAATGACAATAGAATTGATATAGAACCAATGTTATGTTTACTATACAATATCACTAGAAAAAATGTTATACATAAATTGCTGTATTTCTTAACATTTATAAAAATACTCATTGTGAATACAATAAAAAAAATCAATAACGAACATATGTCCAATTGTTAACATTTTCTTTTTTGTATAGATAATAATCAAATACAAAATAATCATAAATTTGTTTATATCTTAATAAAAGGAAATGTAAATATAAATTATTTCATTTAAATGTAAATCAATAACAGCATTCATATGTGATCTTTTTATAAAATTATAAAGAAAAATATATATTAAACTTAAAAAATAATAATAAATGCAGGCTTGGAGCAGCATGTATTTCTGTTAAATTTAATCTATGTGGTATGTACCCTATGATTGACATTTAACAAAAATACACGCTGTCCCAAATCACTTACACTGTTCCAAATCATCTACATTTTCGGTATCCAAATAAAAATATATTGTTATTAAAAAAGAAAATGATAGGATTAGAAATTTCTTCAGGCATTTATCAGATGTCCAAAATTCTTCTCGGAAGATTCTTAATAACATACCTACCATTCACTTATGTGAAATATAAATATAGAAACGTCGATGTAGTCTTAAAATACAATAAGCATTGGGAGACGCCAATAAGAGTTCAACTTGTTCAAATGAACTTTAATAAATGGTCTGTTTTCTATTCCTGCACTAGATTGCATTAGAGTCTCTCTATCACTTTCGATAAATATCAAATATATCTATTTCACTTTAAGTTCCAAAAAGTGTACACTGACTTAACCACAGAAAACAGACCTAATAATATACATTTGATGATATCATACTGGCCGATCCAGGCATCTCAACGGTTATAACTGACATGTTTCCCTCGCATTTTAACTTGAATAAGTTTGAATTTTCAATAGAGACCTCTCTCGGAATAGCTGCGAATTACGTGTTCGCAATTTTTGATACAAATTTGGGTGCATCATAGACTTATAAGATAGATGGAGCATTCATACGAAAAAAGCTTTATAGAAAGAGAAAGAAATAATCTCTTTTTTTCTAGTAGAGAATTGATTGGTCGCCGCGGCAAGCTGGAAATGACTGAGAACAACGAAGATAGAAAGTGTGGCTTTATGATTAAGCTGATTGGGCCTCCACCGCTCACTATAAAAGAGAAAAACAACTATGGAATAGAACTGTTCTTCAATGTTATCTTCAACTTCTCTCATATAAAGGCTTAAACACAATAGGCACAGGCAGTAGGCACAGGCAACAGGGAATAACAAACTGTCCAATCAGAGCTCTGGAATATAATATCGAATTTACATATCAGAGCTCTGATTGGACGGCTTGTTATTCCCTATTGCCTGTGCCTATTATCTGTGTCTTTTATGTTTAAACGCTCCTTTTTATAAGTCTATGGGATGCATTCAATACTATTGTCTAGCAGAGAGAAACTTGGGAGAGGATATGACAGCTCAAAATCTGTAACATGTTGTCGCGCATTACGACAAAATAAATGTACATAACAACTACATAGCAACGTCCACTTTTCTTAGGGTATATCGTTCACTTTTCAAGACTGAAGATGATAAATCGATATTTGATTCATTATGATACTTATGTTCATTCACGATTTATATGAATCAAATATCATTTTATCATCTTGCCTTGAAAAATGGACGTTGCTATGTAAGAATCAATCAACTACAGTCGAGTATTGATACAGTATTATCCTGTTACAGTCAAACGATAGGGGAATGTCAATTGTAGTTGGTTGGTTATATTCTGATCCAATTTAAACTCTCGGTGAACTAGACCAATGTCGGAAAACGAGTGCAAAAAAAAGAAAGAAATATTCAGCAAACGAGAATCGATTAAAATGGATTAAAATTTTTTTCTATCCCAATACGTATTTCCAATAGCGAATACTTTTTTTGGATTTAATTGGATTCAATTGGATTCAATTAGATAGGATTCAATTGAATGCAATTGGATTGGAAAACTGCATTTCCTATTCAAAATTTTGAATTGAACAGTATTCACAATATTGTTTGTGTGCACAGTAAAAGTTAATATTATTTTTAGATTGAAAGACATAGAGGTATGCTCCATGCAATTCTTATAAATGAATAAAAATGCATTCATTTTAACATTCGTGAATCAATATTTCTGAAAATCTGAATCTATTTCAATTCATTTCAATCCATTCTTGTTTGCTGAATAGATAGCTATAAGCATGACATAAGAATATAAAATATTCCATTGCGCATAATGACCAGCAAATTAGGATTTAAATTAGGACAATCAAGTATTTGTCCTAAATTAGAATAACCAATCAACTTATCCTAAATTTAGGACAATTTTTGCGCATGTGTTCATATAAGAAAGCAATACTTTATTATCTTTCTATCCGTTATTTTTGATCTATATTCGTCAAATTCTGATTATAGGATCTCTAGATTTAATAAAATCCATAGTTATAAAATTGGCCAATCACAATCGTTCCATTCTTCCGAGGAACAACTATTGTGTAAATTCTGCACTTAGAAAAGATCGATGCTGGTGTCAGGAGACGTGGCGAGGTGCAATAAAGCAAAAATTCGAGTTATTTCTCTGAACACTTTATTTCACATGATAATACTTTTATTCGCAGCGACCGATGCTCGGCAATGTACAAAACTGTTAAGTAGATACGATGAGATACGATGCGCGAGACGCGAGGTTCTGATTACAAGTACTATTGCGAGATTAGAGCTTGGGTGACTGGTTTGGCAGTTTTATAAGTACCGATCTTCTGAAAAGATCTAGACTTTTCTAACATCGGATATAGTTATCATCATTACGATCTTTCGAGAGTTAGTATCATTAGATTTACGAGGTGGCAATCACTGCCGCTCCAGTTTGAATTGCTGGGAACACCGTCAGCGGGGTGCTCCAGGATTCGCTGTACCTCCCTTTACGTCACGCCGAATTGGCACTCGGAGCACCCCTAATTCGTGAGAGGACCGGCGCTCCATTTTGAGCGCGGCTATGATTGGCCAACTACAGAATTATTTTTACAATAAACCCAATTAAACATGCCGTGTAAATGTAGTCACAGTCAAGCGGGTCGAGAGTTTTAAAACTTGAGATCGCAATTTTGATTATTAAATCAATTTGCTTGATTTTACGATCTTATAAAACTTTTGTATGCGTAATATGGCCTTTAAATAGATCTGTTCACATTGATTGAAATTCTCAAAAATTTTGAACTTAAAATGAGATAAATATATATTTGGACATTAAAAAAAGAGAAATTGAAGATACTAAGTACGAAGGCAAATCAATAAGTTCTTAGAAAATTTGTTCAGAGTGCACTCGCAGTGTCATGTCACATTATTTTTTGACAAGTAGCATCTCTCAGCTAATTACTGTCAAATTTTGAGTGAAATTCATCACGTAATTTCATTTCTGTAGACAATTAAAGCGAACAACCTCTATATTTTTTGCAAAATGGAAAAAAATGAGATTCGTGCAGTGATCAAACATCTACATATGAAAGATTTAACGCCGAAAGAAAGCCAAGTTGAATAATGTTTATAGCATATCTGCACCAGCGTTTACGACTGTATACAATTGGATGAATAAATTTAAACGTGATGTTACATCATGTGATGCATCTCGTTTGGGATGTCCAATTGAGGCTACTACGTCAGAAATCGATAAAGTCCATGATATTGTTTTCACTGATCAACGAGCGAAAGAGCTTGTTGAGGCCACAGGCGTATCACATGGCACAGTGATTTCAATTTTGCACGAACAATTGGATATGAAAAAGCTATCGACAAGATGGGTTTGCTCTGTGGATCATAAGCGCGACCGTGTGACGATTTCAAAACAATATTTGGAGATGTTTCAACGTAATTCAGATGAATTTCTGCATCGATTCATTACTGTAGACGAAACATGGATATTTCACACCTGAGACGAAGGAACAGTCAAAACAATGGATTTCATCGAGTGAACTAGCTCCGAAGAAGGCGAAGACCGCAAAGTCGGCCGGAAAGATAATGGTCACAGTTTTTTGGAATGCACGTGGTAGAATTCATATCGATTACCTTCCGTCGAAACAAACGATCAATGGTGATTACTACGCAGTCTTATTGGACCGTTTTAACAATATTTTAAAGAAAAAACGTCTCCATTTGGCGAAGAAGAAAGTATTCTTCCAGAGACAATGCACGGGTTTACCTGGCACCGATGGTCAAATTCAATTCTGCTACGAATTGCTTCCTCATTCAGCATATTCGCCATTTAGCCTCCTGCGACTATTTCCTGTTTCCAAACCTGAAGAAATGTTTGAATGGTTCGAAGGAAAGAGATTCATCACCAGAGAGCAGCTCATCGCCGAAACAGAGACTTATTTTGAAGGGTTGGACAAATCATATTATTCGGACGGCTTGAAAAAGTTGAAAAATTGTTGGATCAAGTGTATCGAGTTGAAAGGAGACTATATTGAGAAATAAAAATGAATCGATCAAAAAAATGTGTTTTACTAAAAACTTATTGACTTGCCCTCGTAGCATAGATACAAAAAGTGTAAACGACGCGAACAGACCTATCTTGACTTACCTAATATAAAAATCGACTTACCAAAAATATTTGCTATTTCATATGAGTTCCAAAATTCATTTAAAAAACTTGACCATTTCTCTGTCGTAATTATGTTTCAAAATCTCATCGAAAAAATTTAAATTTAAATTCTCTTAATTTAATTCTCCACATGTGCCATTGGAAATCACTCTTTTGTATTTTACAAGTTTATAAATGAGCATAATAAGATAATCTGATAAAATTTTATTTCTCGCTATTATCATTTTGTTAAATAATTCTTATAAAAAGGAATAAACATTTCGATATAAAATTTTCTAATAAAGTTTGTACAAATAAATTAGATTATTTATACTATATTTATTTGAAAATTACCGTCATTATAAATTTAAAACGATACATTTAATTATTCCAGAATATTTTAAAATAAAAATCGACTGTCGTAATATCTCCAGAATATCGTATAAATGTGATATTTTCTTTGATATAGCATATTTTTTTTCTTTCTATGGAAGTAATAATCATTAGACGTATTATTTTCTAACAATAGTTCTATGGAGATTTATAAATATGTTATCTTGGGCAAAATTTAATCGCTATGTATATATTTATTTCTTAGTAAAATGTATATTAAACACTAGCATTAGCTGGTTATATATTCAAATATTACAACTAAAATTTAACTTATTCGTTTATGTAACAAGTAAATACAAATAAAAAATTCAAAGAGATATATATGTGTGTGTGTGTGTGTGTGTGTGTGTGTGTGTGTGTGTGTGTGCGCGCGCGCGCGCGCGTGTGTGTGTGTACGTACAAGTAAATAAATTAACGTTTCTGATAAAAAAATAAACACAAGAATGTAACAACACTTTCATTACAAATTATACGAACTCCGTTTTCGTGTGCGGTATCGCCCTATTTAACTTTAAAAGAATTGACAGAAAGAAAATTTTAACAATACATTCCAATATATAAATACAAATAACAAGAGAGATAAACATTTTATAACGTACAATAAAATATATAAAACATATATATATATATATATATATATATATATATACATATATAATGTAATCCTGTCTATAAATTCATTGATCTATTAATACGTAAAAATCAATATAAATCAAGCATCATTACATTTACACAAAAAACCATGGTATTTTAGCTTTTTGGCTTTATACATCAACTCGTGTTATTCCAAAGAAACAGACTATAAATAAATGTGTACGATGCCTTCCTAAAGATACGTATGGTAGCATATAATATTATTAAATTAACTGTACAGAAAATAATGACAGGAGATAAACGTAGATGCAAACTACGTCGTCGACGCGATCTTTGTTATTTACAGGCTCGTCTCGCGCAAGATTGTAAGAAAAAATACAATTATTAATGTGCATTGCCGTTTACACCCTGGCTAAACAACATGCGACGTTAGATAAAAGGTGGAATGTAAATTGCATTAAATTAGACAAAGCTGTAAATTAGACAAAGTAGATTATGGCAATGATAGTGCGAGCAACATTGCAAAACGTCATAAGACAAGTCATCTCCTTCCATCACGTAGGTTTTCATATTAGAATTGAACAAAAATTCCCGGATATATCGCCTGGCTTCCACCGCGTTTCTTCCGGAAAGCAATGCACACTAGGTGTGTAGAGTTTAAAAGTTTTATTATACGTGTGTCCTCATTTCTTCTTCTTTTTCAAATAAGTATACATATGCTTATACTAAGTGCATGTTCCGTTAATCGCGTGCATGCAGATAATTCTTTCTATTTCCTAGTTAACAGCAGAATTGCGTATCGTGTCATTGAAATATCGTATATCAATATATATATTATATTATATACGATGCTCTTATATAAAATGCGATTCTTATATTAAATGCGACCGTTGTTAAATCAATATCCAAATATCTGCTAAATCATAAATCCTATGCTTAGGCATATGTACCTCAGAGTTATGCCAATAATATATCCAAGATTTTTGCAATTACATTAACATTAATGCACTACATTTCCTAAAGTATCGAAGTGAAATAAAGTGACATTCGTGATAATATACTGTAAAATTACCAATTGTACCGATTATAAACTAATACATCACAGAAACGAATTATGGTAACATCAAGTAACGTGAAAAAAATGTAGAAAGATCTGTATGCACTCAAATTCTAATATAATCAATAATTATGGTATTCTAACTATAAATGCACTTCGCGATCGTGTTCCCTATCCGTTTTATTTTTTCTTTTTTCCTGTAAGAGTACGCTTATCCGTAGGCAATAAGTACTAATTAGATTACAGATACCACACTACTATTATTGCGGAAAACATTGTGTAATATATCATGTTTTTTTAATTCGATATTAGGAAGGAATATGTAGCATGTTACGTTAATAATATCGCTCGACTTAAAGCTGTAAACCTATACAAGTAGCAGCCATATTTCTAAATCAGACAAATGCAAAACAGAAAAGGCCAGAGGTAGAAGGAGAGAACTAAGAGAAAATGATGAATTATACCAATTAGACGTACATTATCTTGTTATCTAAATACTTTGGCAGTGCAAGAGTGACAAATGATGACGGTCATATTTGATCGTAATTTCTTCGCTGTAAAATATCGAAAAGAAAAAAAAAAATGAAACCGTATTAAAAGTCGTATTAAATTTTAAAGAAAAGAAACAAAAAAAGGTTTGTTCAATAAATACGGATCACATACATTCAAATAATGTATAAGAATTGTTCCTCCTACTCTTAAATTAGAGAGGAAAATATAATTGGAAAAAAACATTTGTTAAAATTACGATGGGCGGGAAAAAAAAAGAAATTTATCAATTCAGTACATTCTTTGTAGTCTGTTATTCTGTTAGGTTTTAAATCCAAAATCTGTAATAATCTTGCAATTCATAGTAAAAATATCGATTTTTTTTTTTTAAAGAAAACAGGATGTATAAAGTACACAAGTAAAGATTTTCTAGGCTATTATTTTATAACAAAAACCATTCTCGATATAATATTCGCCAATGTACCTAACAAGGTAAAGCTGTACATATTTCATTAATAAAAAGATAATCACGAAAATTACGACATTCGAAATAATCGTCTCTCACATTCTTGCATACCGTGATTCTCCATGCTTTCATGGATACTCTTAATGATTTAAAATATACAAAGAGATAAATAACAAAAATTGTCGAAAGCACGAGGGAGCAATATAACATGAGCGATTACATATATCCGGATATAAAAACGAAACTACTTTATAGTTTCCATTGAAAATAGAGCATGGCTCAATAACGAATACGCATGGTCTGAAAATAATATCGTTGCCAAAAAATAACACAAATAAGAAACAACTGATCAGCGCAGATCCGGATTATCGTTAATTTGCTTTTTTATACGTAACAATACTGTTGTATACCACTGATCCAATCTTGAAATTGAATCGTATTCCTTCACTGCTTCTGTGTAACCTTCTAGATTTTGATCCTCCAAATGCTCTATCAATGTCTATAGATATACAATATTCAAATTATCACAAAATATATTAAAGAAAAAAAAAAGAAGATTGTTAGATGACAAATTTAGCGTGAAAACATACCTTTACCAATTTATATTCTCTAGCGTCTTGAAAAGCAGGATACTGTTCCTGATAACGCTCAATCGCATGTTGAGCATTTAACGAATCCACGCACAAGTGACATAACGCAGCACGAAAGAAGTATTCCTTGGCGCTATATTTTAGTAAAGAACTTTCTAATGATGCAGAAGCGACCTGTAAAATAAATTGATAAGGATTTAAACATTCATATTCATATTAATCATTTACATTCAAATTAAAAATAAATTATAGAAAAAATTGTATAACTCGCTATCGCCATATATATTGTATCTTCAATCTTTACCTGCTCGTAAATCTGAATGGCTTTATCATAATTCTCAAGTTGCGCGGCATACTGCGCAACTTTTAAAAGACACTTGTTTGCAGAGGAATTACTTTCTTCACCGCGGAAATAATCCGCAGCTTGCTCGTAATGATGTACCGCGCGCTCCAAATCAACCGCTTCGCTTTCGTAGATTTCGGCTATACTTTGATGATGTTTAGCTGCCATCGTAAAACGGCCCATGTCGGTATAAATCTCGATGGCTTTCAACAGACAACTGATTGCCTCTGCAAAGATGAAATAACAATGATACCTAAGTTATTTTTTATTTTGATAAATTCAGTCACTCGCACTAAATCAATACACTTTATTGAAAAGCTTGCTTCATGTAAAGTGTTTAAATGTGGCGAATAATATAACCAATTTTGACAATGAAATAATATATGTATTTTATTAAATAATACATATAGTTTATTAAATAATATGATAATGTTCATATTAGGCATTTCATTTCGTTTAAAATATTCATATATGCTAAAACATTTACTTTGCAAATTTCCCAGCTTTTAGTATATGCAGGTCTAAGCTGCGTTCTATTTACTGCTCACAACGCTTATCATTTCATCTTACTTCAAATATTAAACAAGGATAAACAATGTTTACGAGCTTGTAAGCGTTAAGTAGAACACGGCCCTAGTGTAGTAACCAAATTTGTTATTTGTTTACAATGGCAAACAACAAGAATATAATAGTTCTGTTCTCTATGGCTAAACTAGTATGCACTTGTTTTACTTAAAATGAAATAGATACATATTTTTAAACTTTGATAAAAGTGAGACAGAAACTATAGAAAATTTTAGTGCAATGACAAAGAACAGACTATGTGTTACACTGTGTCATCTGTTTGTCTTGGTCTTGTAAATTACCATTTGTATCAGATTTTTTGAAGCAATTGGCAGCGTCTACATAATTATTAGCGGCATCATGACGGCTACCCGCCTTCGAATGTAAATCTGCTGCATCGTAAAACGCCTTGCCTGCTGAATTCCACTTCTTTGCCATCTTGAACATGTTCGCCGCCCGTTGGTAACATTCTACTGCTTCCTCAACTTTCGATGAACTCCTGCAAAGTCAAATCAATCTAAAGTACAATGATACTGTCCATGTAGCCTTTGCCATCCTTCAATAGTGATATCGGTCGAAATGCAA
>Ga0157364_1001317_pt1 | contig 20791 bp, 6 predicted proteins | sample AttsexASBM2_FD_111476 | JGI IMG/M metagenome (GOLD analysis project Ga0157364, IMG submission 111476) | Fungus gardens microbial communities from leaf cutter ant in Ribeirão Preto, State of São Paulo, Brazil - Atta sexdens ASBM2 | ecosystem: Host-associated > Fungi > Mycelium > Unclassified ...
ATCTTAATCCCAGTGACATTTGTAATTACGTAAGTCCGCAATTTTTAAATGAGGCTAGATCAAATTATTAGCTTAAAAGCTACAATATATATATATATATATATATATATATATATATATATATATACACACACACACACAAATACACACACACGCGCGCGCGCGCACACACACACACACACACACACACACATTTTTTCAAGATAGATAAAAATGTTGCAGCCTTTTATTAATAAGTCTTGACTTGAAATATTCTCTTTATACTCAATTAGTTATTCCTTTTTAAAACGTGAAAATCATTATTAAACATGAAATTCCCAGCAAATAATGAATATAACAGCCATAGATGTCAAATATATATATTTATATAATTATATATGATAGTTATGTATGTTTACTGAGTTATTTTATATAGAATTCATGACTGTGACTCAGTTATTATTAAACATAATAAAAAATTTAAAAAATATTTATTTCAGAATCTTTAAAATAACATAAGAATTTGCTTAGTTTATTTAAAAATAAATCGACTTTGATACTATTTTATCTTTTATGTAAATAATGTTAAATTATTATCAATCTGTTTCTTTTAAAATAAAAGTAATCATCATATCAAAATATTCGCAATAAATACAATATATAAGATGTACTTAATAAAAATCTGCTTATTCGTTTAATGCCTAAATGTTATTTTCTTTCATTATATACATCTAATTCAAATGATTCCAAAAATTAAATTGAACTTATACTTCGATATCTGTGTCTCCTTATAAAATAAATAAATATATATAAATATATGTGTACAAAAATCAATTATTAAATTGAAAATTAAGAAAAATTATTTGATTTTTAAATGTCTATAGCAAATACATGTCAAAATTATTTAACGATCAAGAGCTAACCATAAAAGAACTTTGCAAGCAAGTCAAGGAAGTCGAAGAAACCTGAAGCATTATATACTCGCTCGCGCTACTCAAGTTTATAGTTTACAAATGGCTCATGTTTCAGATACACTATATCGGTGCAATGGGACCACGTGGTACCTGGATTCCCTTATATATCGGAGACTGGCACATTGTCACCAGAATCCTGCATATTCGCACAATGTCTGAACATCGCAGCTCTTTTACGTATGTAAACATAATTCCAAGAACTTTATAGACTAATTATAAGTGAAACTTATCTTATACTTTAGACAGAGAATTTAAGTCACGAGTCATATAAATGAAAATGAAATCTATGAATTAATTATTAGACATCTACAAATATGTAAAAAAAATCTAAAAGAAAGTATAGAGAATGATTAGGACAAATGGAGGTAAAAATAACTTCAGAAAAATTTTCTTGAACGCAATAAAAAGAATTCAATTTGCATCTTTTACACAGTCGGGTGCTGTGTTTATATCAGGCATCGACAAGTACTGCAATGGCAGATAGAAAGAGGCCACGATCTTGTAGACAAAAAGGTTATCGCGGTGACAACGTGCTGCGGAATCCTTGCTTGCTTTGGCCTCGATATACTAGCCAATTTTCAAGAAGCTCGCGTAATCGCGGCTCATATGGTTGGAGCGATGACTTGCTTCTCTGCTGGCACTCTCTATTTCTGTCTTCAGGTATACCGTGATGCGAATCATTACGTTTTATCGCGAACGTTTCGATGTCAAAGACAACGTTAATTTATTGATGATATTGCATCATTCTTTGGCACAGAGCTAAAAGAACATTTGAGCTAGCAATGTCAGATTGACTTTCTTTCCGGTCAATCATTTGACATTAGGAGACCTCTGCGAAGTTGGTACTTCATTTTTCAAAAAATGAAATTTTGGTCACAGTTCCGAATGCATCCCGAAAAGTTCTGCTCAAAATTAAAAATAATTCCGGTGAATTAACACAAAAAATCGAAAATTAAAAATTTGGGGTACCAACTTCACAAAACGCAAAACGAAAAATCACGATATTTTCTAAATCATTAGTCCTAGAACTTTAAATGATAATAACTTTCGATAGAACTCTTAGAGTGCTATTCAGAACTGTCAACAGAACTGCCGTAACGTTCAAAAATTTTTTGTCCCTCAGATATGAGAGAATTAGACATATAAAAAAATCGCGATATTTCTTAAATTTGTTGTCCTAGCTTCGAGCATTAACTTTCGTTAGAACTCGGGGTGCTACCCAAAACTGTCGACAGAATTGCCAGAACTTTTAAATAATTTTCATCTCTCGGGTGTTAAAAATTTTCGATTCAATAAACGAAAAATCGCGATATCTCTTAAACCATTGGTCCTAGTGCTTCGAACATTAATAACTTTCGTTAGAAAAAATTAAATAAATTTCTAACATCCAAGGAGTGTTCTATCAAAAGTTATTATCATTTAAAACGCTAGGACTAAATTTAGAAAATATCGCAATTTTTCGTTCTGCGTTTTATGAAGTTGGCTCTCCAAATTTTTAATTTTCGATTTTTTGTGTTAATTCGCTGGAACTATTTTTAATTTTGGACAGAAACTCCAGAATTCTTCGGGGTACATTCAGAACTGTGATTAAAATTTCATTTTTTGAAAAATGAAGTCACCAACTTCACAGAAGTCACTAGGAGGCTTTTCTTACATTTCCTATCAAATTTTTAAATTTCCATTTTACTATCATGTTCCTTCTACTGTTATTTCATTTTAATTTTATTATTATACTTTCGTTATTTTTTTAATTTTATTATATTATATATTATATATTTCTTTTATTTTTATAAACATAATTTAAGTTCTATTCTGTTTATTTAATCGTTTGCACAAACTTAATGCAATAATACTTTCAAGGAGTAAATAAGCTCCGTAAATATTTTCATGTAAAAAAAATAATTTTAATTTTTAAAATGATTTATATATTATCATAAGATAATTATCTATTTAGACATATTTGAGCTACAAGATGATACCAGCCGTGAATGGTATAATTATTGTTTATTTGCGCGCAATTCTCTCAGCTCTTACGTTAATATTGACGATCGCTACAATTATTCCTGGCTACATCTCAATGTCAGAATTTCAAGGTATGTAAATGCATGTTATTATAAAAACTATAATTTTTATAATGAGTAATCTACCTATACAGTTATAATCTATAACATACGCTTAGACCGAAATTTTTCAGTTATTCACATACAGAATGAGTACATGTTAAATATTTTTAAATATTTTTTTAAATTTATGTTTAGAGTTTACATGAGTGCAAACAAATTAAGTATATATAAAACTTTTAACTTTATCATTAAATAAAATGTGGAATTAAACTGAAGATAACTCGAATATTTTTTTAAAAAATTCAAGTAATCAAAATATAACGTGTTACGCAGGTAACGATTACAAAAAGTGGTTACCGGCAGATGGTGGTTGGGGCTGGCACGTCGCGAGTACTATATGCGAATGGATTCTCGCGATCGTCTATTGCGCGTTTCTTCTTACTTTCGTTCCAGAATTCCGATTAATTAATTTTGAAGACCCCGTTGTTACGGTATCTTGATATTTTACTACTATTCATAGTAGCGATCACTTCATTCAGAAAACTACGTTTATGCATATAATTATACATATAATTAAAATACATAATTTTATTTTAGCTAATATATTTGGATAAAATCGAGAGCTCGACAACCTCAGACAAACCGGAAGGAATCACGCCACAAGACACATAAATTTTTTATAACTTATACTTAATTAATATAATTAATATTATATATAAATGATTTTTATCCTTCAAAGTAAGACCTATAATTATGATTTACATAATTATGACTCTAAGTTTTATTTGGAATTCTGATTTAAAACGTGTATGGCAATTCTTAAGTCAGAGTTACGTTATTGTTATTATTAAAAAAAATAAAAAATTTATTAAATAAAAATTTATTAAACAAATAAAATATATTTTATAAACAATTTATCTTACATTTTTCTATCATTTTCCTACTACATTTATTTTTCAATTCCTTCTTTTTCTATATTTATATGTTTAAGAATTTTGTTTAAAAGAAATTATTTGTTATATTTTTTTCTGAGATTTTAATTAAATTATGTGTTATATTGTTTTAACAGTATTATATTTAATATATCATGTTTCATGGAATCATACAAAATATATTCTGTAAAAGTAAATATTATAATAAAAAAATATTTCTTTAAAAAAGAAAAAATATATACCAAGTGCATAAAAAAGATATCCACGATTAAGTTTATCCTAATCTGTTATAACTTTTATTATCTTAAGGTAACGGATGTATGGAATGCATTTATCATACATTTATCCAAATATTTTTATTAAATCGATGCATATATGCATCTAGATATATAGTATATTAATGAAATTATCACACATCCGTTACTTCAACAAAAACATCAATTCATTACTCACCAACCCGATACGCAACAGCGGAGTTATATCTGCAACGTCGCTACGATGTGTCTGTAACAAATAAATTAAAATCCAAATTAAAACAAAGCAGAAAAATCAATTAATATTTTAAAAAATATTTACTAAACGCAAAGTTCTTTTAAAAATTATCATATAATTTTCAAAATTTGTATAAGATTTTATAAAAATAATTATATATTTTCTAAAAAAAAATCTTAAAAATGCATATTTATTGAATTTCAAAATAATTTTAAATAATTCTTTTCTTCTAATTATCATTTTTAAAGTATTGTAAAATAAAACGACTTAAGAATAAACAGAAGAAAGATACTGATTTTACATAAACAAAAAATGATATTTACCGTAAGGTTGCTCCGCCGGTGTTCGATGCCTCTCCCAGACCTCCTCCTCCTCTCAGAATTGGGTTGACATCCTCTAGCACGAGACACTCGCGTAAAACACTCGCGAATTCACTACAATCGCGCGCGGACTAATTATTTATAAAAGTCTTTCGCATTGAACTAGAATTCCACCGAATAGATTTTATGAAAAGTCTATTAGTCCGATAACTTCAACGGCACTACCGAAACAAACGCGCGACGCGACAAACCGGTTGCGGTTCATTTATTTTCAATTAAATCGACGACGAGGGTATGTTAGTTTCCCCGTCATTGGATTTTTACATGAAAAGAATGTGATTTTATTCAAGTATTTAAAAATTTATCTAGATATATTATTCAGATAGATACGAAAATTTTTAGATACTTGAGAAAAACCATTCTTTTCGTGTATTTCCTCTGGGTACTGAGTCCTCTCATCACGTAAAAGTCGTACTCGTGAGAGGGAAGATGTCATCTGAAAAATATAACACATATAGCTATTATCTATATTACTATGCAATTAACTTTTAAAAATGTATATCAAACACACGCTAATTCGTTACCATCGCGAAATAAATTCAGAGCGGATAAAAGGATTAGAGTAGATAAAATGGACTAGAGATAAATAAAAAAGAGGAATATTTTTTTTATTACCGAGAAATAGTTTCAGTAATTTCAAAGTTACGCTTAATTTTTTATACGGATCGTATAAAACGAAAGATGCACAAAAACGAAAAATTAATTAAATTATTATATAAACTATAATATTAGTTCTCAAAGTAGAAATAGCATGAATTACATTATTTGCACGAGAATATTTATTAGCGTTACTTTTTATGACTCGTGTAATATCATTCGAAGAACATAATCGAAATACACTCAAGCGAGAGAAAAATTTACGTTAAACAAAAATAATTATCGTCCGTAATTCGTAAATTTCGTGTCACGAAATCGTAATAAATTCTGTTTTCTAACCTTTTGATTCCAAACCATACGAAATATCTATTTCATAATATATGATTGTTATCTCAATCCTTCTATGAATAATTAATCGTGCGAGCTAATAATCGTATACTAAGGTACAACGTTTCGTACATTATCTAGCATTTTTCGCAATTACGTTTCAAAAAAAAATGTGAAAAAGAGCGGCACGCGACACAGCTACCTGCCTGTACGAGCGTCGATAATGGAATGACTGCGCAGTGACTACGCGTAAACATGACGTCGTCTGCCTACCCGTCCGCCCGTCTGCGTCAAAGTAAACCACAAGGTCGCGCGTCATATAACGGTCAAAATATTAACGTATATCAAAATAAATAAAATAATCTAATCGTTACATTTTGAATATTCTCCAATGAATAGATTTTATTGCACGGTTTTTGCTTTACTTCTTATATTCATTACGCACTCAGCTCATGAATATTTTAGATATTTCAATTGTGTTGCAATAAGCGATTATTATAATTCGTTATTATTGTAACTTTTTATTATACAAAATCTTCGTAATGTACAATATTCTTCTTCGCAATATTTTTAATAAAGGATTGATGTCTTGCGACTTTTTATTACTTTCGTTTATCTCTTATTTATCATTTATCTTATTTTGCATTCTTAACTCAGCAAATGAGACTGGATTAAAATAGATTGAAATTTTTTTCTATCTGAATGCGTATTTTAAATAGCGAATACTTTTTTGGATTCAATTGAATTCAATTGGATGCAATTAAATTGAAAAACTACATTTTCTGTTCAAAATTTTGAATTGAACAGTATGAACACAGTAATGCACAGAAAAGACTAATATTATTTTTAGATTGAAAAGCATAAATATGCTTCATGCAATTCATACAAATGAATAAAAATATCAGAATTGAAAAGCATTCATTTTAACATTCGTGAATCAATATTTCTGAAAATCTGAATCCATTTCAATTCATTTCAATCCATTCTCATTTGCTGAGTAATACACACTTTTCTTTTTCTTTCCTTGCTGTACATACTTCTTGAGGTTCCATTCATATTTGTTATCGTAACTTCCGTAAAGATGAACGTATTAGATATGGGAAAAAGTTCGTGGCGTTTTTCCCGTTAGATGGTATTAAAAAAACGCCACAAACTTTTCCCACATCTAATATTTTTTCAATTAATAGAGAATTGATTAAGTCCATAATATGTAAAAGTAGAATTAAGGAGCTTCGAGATTAGATTCAAAGAAGAAAAAAGTTCAAAAACGAAAAAAATCTCGATTTAAAAAATTACACTGAAGTTTCTGAGACCCCAGTGTGTATAGCTAGTATTAATTCGCATTATTTATTTCATTATCTAATTAGAAACGAAATACGTAACAGATCGTAGACATACAGAAATTACTGTTTTATTTAAATTGGTATCATATTTTTAATTTATTGCTAATTTAATTAATAATTAGAAATTACTAACTGATTATTTGGTATAATTATACAGTGTACATATGAAATCAGAAAATAAAATCAACTGAGCGACAAGAATATTCTTTCAATTGTAAAATAATTGAAAATTTTTAAAAGCGCGTAAAGTTAAATAATATAATAACAGTCCATTATTAAGAATTACCAAAGTGAATGAGTTCAGATTTAGACAAGATCCTTTCTCTGATTAATTTGCGAAACGTGTCTCAAGCGTCTATCTTCTCTTCACGTTCGAGGACGACTAACCTTTTGTCGAGATCATTATAATTCAAAGTCATATTAATACAAGGCTAATAACAAATTTAAAAAAATGGTAAAACTGTTTAGGGGACCTCGCTCCAATCATTCTGGCCTTGACATATCTTGTCAAAGTCGTCACCCTGAATAATATTCAAAAGATTTTAACTGTCACTCATTGTTTATTAAAACATTATTAATATCAAATGTGATTTATATTATGTTTCACTATAGATAGAATCGGATCATATTAACATTTACTTTGAAATTATTTTTATTTATTTTAAAACTGTATTTAATAATAATTTAGCATTTAATATTGAACTTTCCTAAATTTGTAATAATTAAAAAATCGCACAAACTGTAATAGAAGCGTATGGAGCATATGATATTTCCTCTTATAAAAAGGGAATCATATCTATCGAATGAGAATAAATTACCGATAGTAAGTATAAATACTGGATAATATTTTATAATATCAATTATTTGTTAATATTAATTATTTGTCATTCTTTACATTAATGTTGTTCATTTCTTATTTTCCCAAGTTCTCAAAATATGATTCTTTATTTTATAAATAATTCATTACATATAATTTAGTAAAAAATATTTAATGACAAGTTTCATATAGTTATTAAAAATAAAACAAAATAACTTCTTTTTTTATTTCCAATAACAACATTAATTTAAAAACAAAGAATTTAAAAAAAGATTTAACAATATTTTATTTCAACTGTTTCAAGAAAAGAAAAAACAGTTCAAATTTTCTAATCCATGTTTCTTAATTCTAATTTTCGTGTTTCTCAAATAATGATATTAATTAAAATTATTTTATTAAAAATTTGTTATTAAAATTTGCATCTTGAAATGAGTTGTGCATAATTTTACAAATATTTGAAATCAAATTTAATCTACAATTATATAAAGAACAGATTTAACTTTATCATTAAAACAATATAATTTTGGAGTAAATAAAATAAAGATTTTTCTACAAAACAATCCTAAAAATTTGTCAAATTTAAAATTTGTATCTTGCAGAAATAACTATCAACAATTTTTAATACTTTACATTAAAAAGAATATATACAGTTTCATTTAATTAAAATTTTGATACCATCTTAATCAAATTACTATTTAATTAATATAATTTCTTTATTAAATAAAACTTGTGAATGAATTGTATTAAATTTTTATTTTGCATGTAAATATTCGGTTACTAATTTATTACAATTTAACAATAACCTTAAAATCAAATTTAGCATCATTTGGCAATTTTCCAACTTTATTTTATATTACAGTCGTCACTATAATCTTTTCTTATTAATCTTAAGAGCAACACGTCATAGTGAAACGGCTAAGACAGCGCTCAGAGTAGTACGATAAATAGTCTTTGGCGAACGTGTTGATCGGACAGTAACGACGCCGACGCGACGGTAGCAAGGACGGCGGCGCAGCTGCCGAGAACGTCGTTTTCACTGACGCAACATTGATCGCGCACCTCTACGGGCTATAACCTTTGCATTTTCCAACGTTTCGTTGTGACTCTGCGAAGTTTTGCCGTCCGACAAAATTCAACTAAGGTCTACTCATCAGCCTATATCTCACGTCTAAATTTCTGATCGTACGCAATATCATCTACTATTATTTGGGCGGCGTGTGCTCCGAAAAATAAAGACCATGAAGAGCTCCGACTAATAGTCTGAAGAACAACCCCACGAAACCCGACAAAGGTGGAATCATCGTTTTCGGAGTAAAAGTTTTGTGTAACACCACCCGATGTGTTAAGTGTGTCTTATGTGCAGTTTTAGTATGATCTGATTCTTTAAATATTAGAAAATAATAGAAAATTGATTGATAATTTGTTGCGCGAACGTTCTACGTATCTTGCGCAGCGTAAAATATAAATATAAATAAAAGTGTATTATTTTTGTTGCACGTTGTGTATATATGTGAATGTAATCGAGATACCACTCTCTCTCTCTCTCTCTCTCTCTCTCTCTCTCTCTCTCTCTCTCTCTTGAGTTTATTTTTATTTTATGATGAACGGAAAAAGAGAGAGAGAGAGAGAAAGAGAGAGGGGGATTATTCAATAAGAATTTTTACCTTATCATATCCGCTTCCGCCTTATGGCCTTTATTAACATGTTTATTCACATGTTTTACTTTTTCATAGAGATAATAATTGCATAACAGTTTACGCGTTTTTTAAACATGATATGTCACGAATATTTTTATCAACGTCATATTATTATATTTATATAAATGACTACCCCATATATATCAAACAGATTCGGTACGATTTCCTAATGCATCAAATTAAATAAATTATTAATATTATTAAATTTATCGAGATTTATTAGTAGATATTATAATGCGATATTTATTGTTGGCTATGTTAAATTGTTGTCACATTGTCTGTGTTATTTCTATATAGTGAGTGCAAAAAGTATTCATATAGAGAAGATATCTTTTTAAAAATATACAATCTATTTTATTCTTTGTTAATAAATTGCTTATTAATATTAACTCTATATAACTATTAATATTAACTATTAATATTTTAAAAAATTATTTTTTAAAAGTTAATATTAATAAGCAATTTATTGACAAAGAATAAAATAGAGTGTATATTTTTAAAAATTATTTTACTTACAAAGATGTGTAATAATTTAAAAAAAATATATATATATATATATATATATCTTAAAAATACACAAAAATTAAAAATTTTATTATTTGGACGCATAAAAAGTATTCCATACAATCGACAAATTTAGCTTCTAAAAATCAAAAACACGCGAGATTCTTTTATTTATATTAGAACAAAATATATTTAAATATATAAAAAATTATTATTAAATTGCTGATATCATGTGATAAATTGCTTCTGTGTCGTAAAGTTAATTATAGTATTATATAAAATATTGTTCATGCATATATGAAGGTAAAAATTACCTCTTTTACAGAATTATTCAAAGAACGTCAATGGCATTTGAATTGTGACACTGCCCTTGGTTCAATCGTTGCAAAGATTGATACTAACGAGGAGAGAATTAAAAGGCCTATGAATAGCCATCAAAGAGTATGAATGACTGTTACTCGTCGACGGCTGCATCGATGCGAGATTTTCTCCGATAACGTCGATCGCAGACGTCGACGATTGACATTATCATCATTATCATCGACTTAATAATAACAACGATTATACATCGAAATCATGGAGAAGCAGGAGTTCTTCACAAATCTACAATATCTGCCAATCGCTGTTTTTATCTCCTTGCCTACAGTTTTCATTTCAACGTAAGTTCAAACAGTAAATTAATTATTAAAAAGTTTATATATTTATAATAATTTATTAATATCTGTTAATTTATTAATATCTATACTATTGTATTTATTAGTATCTTGTGTATAAAGGAGGATGATACTCGCGCGTTCACTTCTATCTAAGTCATCTTCTATTAAATTATTCAAAAAAGTTATTTCACAATTCGCAGATATGTAATAGCTGTCTTACTAGGACATGTGGAAGCTGGTTTTCCTTACATTTCTGATACAGCGACTTACGCACCAGAAAGTTCTATCTTTTCTCAAGCTGTCAACTTGATCACTATTCTCAGTAAGTAAAATATATATCTACAATATATTTTCCATAAACGATATAATCTCATCCACATTTTATATATTTTTTATATCACAGCTATGAGTTTTCAAGATAATCATAATCCGAATAGCTGCGCCGAGATTATATTACTGTTTACAATAACATTTACTATTTACAGTAACATTTCTCTCATTGTATTAAAATAAGGAAACTTTGCTGTTATTTAATTGAAGTTTATTACTTAAAGTACGTTAAAAAGATTAAAAATCATGAAAATTATAATAAAGTTGTAACTATTGTAATAGATAATAAACAATCGTAACATATAAATTTTATGCATCATTAAAGCTGATCGCTCGTTTATATTGCAGTGGGTTTTGCGATCTATATAAGATATTCCCAAGTTAAGGAATGCATTAACTCTGAGTCACCTACAGATTCTTTGCTTGCAAAATGGAATTATTGGGCTTTAATTTTCGGCCTCATGTCAACCGCCGGTCTATCAATCGTCGCAAACTTTCAAGAGACATCAGTAATAGTAGTTCATCTAATCGGTGCATTTCTCTGCTTCGGAGGTGGTACCGCATATTTTTGGACTCAGGTACATACGAAAAAATTACATATTCCAAACAACGCGAAAATTTATTAAATGCTTATTGACATGTAAAAATTTAATAAACAAAAGAATAAACAATAAAAATAAAAAATGTATAATTTAATTGTAGATATAAGAATAAAATCGATTGCTGATATAATAAAATAGGTAAAAGAAGCTGATATTCATGAAAATGAGCCGATTATCTTTTTGTTATAGGCCGTATGTTCATTCTGCTTGTATCCATCAGGATGCTCGTTGCGAGTTGCACAGTTTCGTACGGCATTATCGACTTTCTGTACTGTGTGCTTCATTGTGATAGTCATCACAGGTGTATTAGCTCATTCGGCCTATAAGGGTTGGTTCGTTAATTTTTATTATTTGCATTACATGTGGTAGTGTTAATATTTAAAATACTCTGTAGGAACAAATCCTCGGAAATGGAACAAGGAGGATGGCGGCTGGGAGTTGCACGTGGTTAGCACCATAACTGAATGGCTTTGTGCAATAGCGTTTTGCACTTATATCTTAACATTCACGGAAGAATTTAGGGATATCAGAATAATTCCTCCAAAGGTAATTCTTATGAATAATACATTTTAATGCAGTAAAAAATATTTTATGTTCAATAATAGAAAGACTTAATTTTTTTGGAATGTTACACAAATATATTGTAGCAGTTTATAAAAAAAAAAGTAATATTTGATATTATAAAGGAAATTTTAAGACACTAAATTTTAAAAAATTAAAATTTTCTTTTTTATTTTTAAAACAATAGAATATATAGTTTTGCTACCTTCTATTGAGGAATCATGAATACATTTTTTATTATTTACAAATCTGCTAACAGGTGATATGTAACATGCATCGATTAAATTCGACTAACGAAATATTGAATGAGAGCCAAGATTCCGCCGTAGTTCATGATCAAACAAATCCATCAACTAGTACCTGATCGTTCATAGGCAGAGGCGCCAGCTATGTCAATCTTCTCTCGCATTTACCGGTTGACACACCCTGTCCCGGCTATCGGTACCGCGAATCCAGAGACAATTTACTGGATGAAGCGGCACCGCTGGTAGCCACAACACCGCCAGCGCTGCATGATAACACCGAGAGAAATTCCGACGTCCTCTGCCCGGTAGAAATACATGTACATGATCCTACAATACGTGAACGACGTCGACGTTCCATAAACCATCATACCGAGAAGAGACACCAAAGAACCAAGGTCGAGGACAATTCGAAAAGATGGATCGATCTCGACGAGAATGTATTGGACGGTTATATCTTAATCGATGACAGAAATCTTGGTCCTTTAGTTCCCGAGATTGATGGTGAGGAATTGCCATATCCTGAAGATGCCACTGAATACGATGATGATGATGAAGACGATGGTAATCAAGACGAAGATACTGATAGTCATGGCAGATTCAAGTGGTCAATGTACAATCGATCAAAGAGAATTAATTCAAAACAATACCAGTCTGATTTCGAGTTTGGTGTGACATATCCGCTCGCGAATAGTCATGGAAATGCCTATCAAGACTCGAACAGTCATAGTAAGTACACAGAATTATATTCAAGACATCAAAGTGCTAGGAATAATCTCGAAATGGCTCGCGGCCTTGATGCATCAACATACACAGTAGCAAACAGTCATGGCAAACATGGCAATCCTGCAGCGGATATACGAGATCGAGGTTATAGGGAAAGTTCAAAAAACGACAATCTGACATTGGATACATCAACAGACATGAATTACGAGATAGCCAATAGTCACAGCAATTACCATGTATTCTACGACAGTCAAACACAGCATCAAGCTATGATGCCTCCCTGGTCCTCAGAACTATGGTTAGAAAATCGCCGCGAAGAGGATCACGTTACGCAGGAGGAATCTAAAGTTAATATCATGAAAAAGCAGGACAATGAAAAATACGAGGCAAGCATGAATCAATCAGAAAAGAAAGACGAACCGGATTCCGAGACTACTTGCGATATTGAGCAATGTTTGGTACAAATCGAGGAAAGTCTTTTAAATATTGAACAAAATCTCCTTCATGTTCAAGATTTAGACATTCCAGAGTTGCGAAATTTGCTCTACAAAAGTCCAAGTATCGAACGAAGCCTTTATGAGGTACAGGATCTCCTCTATGCCGATGGCATTGTTCCAGTCATTCCTAGAAATAAATCTATGTCTCTCGATTCAGATGAAGAGGAGGAAAACGAAGAGGAGGAAGAAGTAGAAGAAGAAGAAGTTTGGGTAGGTCAGAATACAATCAAGGATAATGACAATGAAGACGGAAACGCGGGCGCTTCTATCGTAAACTCCAATGAGGAATACTCGGATATAATTAATGTTGACCAACATAATCCCTCAAAATCGGATGATGATCATTGTACCGTTGAATCAAACGTTTTAATAGAAGAGGAAAAAGACTCGAATTCTCAGATATATTCAAAGAAGAACTTTATACTCAATAGTCTTGGCAAAACTCTACCAAGAAAAATCGCCTTAGATGAAGTTAAAGAAAATATTAGGCTGTGCTCGTCAGAACCAGAAGAACCTGCAACTACAATCGATTATAACTTGAATAGCGCATACGTCGAAAAGAAATCCCTCTTTCGCGACAAGTGGCATAGCAGAGCAAGCTCTTTGGACGAGAACTCGATCTTCCAGAATTCGGAGCTTGGTGATAAGCAAGAGAACAAACCCTCGTTACAAGACGTCTTCCTTGTGGCCACGGGATCTCGTCGCTTAGCAGTAAATGCAAAAGCACTATCGGAAGGTACCTTGCAAACCAATAAAAAAAATCAACATGACAGAAGAGGATCCCATGAGGAAAAACTTCTACAGGCAGTTGAAGCAACAGCGGCAGACTTTCGGAAAAAACTCGAGAGTTTTGCGTCGCAGCGACGATCCATTCTGCACAAACAGAAGAGGATGACACCGAAATTAGCCAAGGAAGTATCGGACAACGTGACATCACAATCGAAAGAAAAATCGCCCACGAAACCAAAGCGCGCGATTGCGACGACAGCTAAAATACAGGACAAAGACAATAGTGCCGATAAAAATACCAGTTGCGATAAGCGAAAGAGGAAAAAAATATCAGGAAAAAATCAAGGTACCTCGGACAACGCTTTGGTCCCCAGCAAACTGATCTCACTCTCGTTATCGTTGCTTCTCGCGGCCCTCCTTCAAGCAGTCAGATGCTTGACGGATCTTGTCGAGGATGCCTTTAGGTCGGTCAGTTACGACAGAAGCGGATTGCTGCAGTAAACTGCATAATAAATATCGGACAATGCATGTCTCGATATATGTCTTAAATCACTACTTAAGTGATGTTTAACGACAATTGTGTCACCAATAAACCTCGTAATTATTTAAGAACATGATATCTGTGATAAACACTATGCTTAGAAATCTTGACAGAACTTGCATTAACCGCTGCTTCCAAAATATTGACGAAGTTCATCTTGTTGAACGAATTGAAACTGATTTTAAAGAACTTATAAAGATAAGATGCTGTGAAGGTGATTGTATGACGAACAAAAGTTAATCTCAACAGTTGCTCTTTTTCTTTTAAATATAAGATTAATAGATAGACACAACGAAGTCAAATACAATATAGTGTGTAATAAATCTGGATAATTCGATGGTGCTGAATACGGGGCTAAGCGTGTGAACGATATCTTAGTACTTACGTATATATGGTTAAAAGTGCCTGAAATCCATCACGTATCACATACGAGGTGTAATACATGATACTATTAATAACGCTATTTACGTCTACCTACATAAATCTCTTTTTTCAAGTTGTAAGAGCATTGAAAGAAAATAAAGCGGAGCGAGAAAATGAAATGCTTGAAACGTAAAAGCATAAGTCGCTTTTTCCTGCTTCATCCATCCCCTTTCTTTGCCATTCGAAGAATGTAAATCTGAAAATGATAATATATATTGGGCTTTTCAAGTATTAGATTTAAAAAAATCTCTGATTAAAACAAATGTAGTAAGATCGATAAAATTCTTTAATAAATTGTCAATTATATATTATGTATTAAAGTAAAAAATAAAGATACTCTGGAATTGTATTATTATATCAATTATAGAATTCAAAATTTTTAAGTTTCAAATTTTATTATAAAATGGATGAATAAACAACTACTACATAAATAAAAAAAATAAAGATAAATTTATAGCTTTACTATTGCTGATAAAAAAAACAATGATATTTCTGTTTTTTCAACTAACAAATCTCAATTAAATAGCAATAAATCAATATTGTTGTGATAATTTATGAATTACTATCACATCGATTATAAATTTATTTTCAACAATCTCGTCGTTTTACTCGCCATCGATCTTTCTTAGTACGAATTGTAAATTAGTACAAAATGTGATGATTTATACATTATATGTATATTTTGTGCGCAAAATAATATGCGAGGAGCAAGAGTGGAATTCAAATCAATGTTTCATGCTTATCGCAACTCGACTAAGGTCGAAAAGAGGACATAGTGTAACGTGATACTGAACTATTCCGAAATGTTCTCTCAATTTCGAGTTTCTCGTCTTACAATCAGTTAAAGTCTCGAGTTTCCAAGTCAAAGCTATTTTTTGCAAAGCTTTTTCTAAAGATAATTATTTCCTTGTTCGTTCATGTAGTGTCGATCTCAATAACAACATACAAAAAATTTATATATAATATAAATAACATCATTCTATAAGATTAAACTATAATAGTTTTCAGATATTACAAGATTGGAAATCAATTGCAAAATTTCATGACATTTAAATATATAAATGTAAAATATAACTCTAGTAGTACAATTCATTGATTTACAATATTGATTGAAAATTGGTTGCTATGTGAAAATATGGATATACTTAGATCTCTTTAAAAAAGCGTTATAAATTCATTAGACATGGAACCGTCTCCGAGCGACAATGCGATATTTACAAAGATATAAAAACAAAAAGTAGTACTATAAAATAATACCAACATAGATATTAATATATTAATAGATGATTTTAATAATATCGAGAAAAATAAATTCTGTCTTTTTTCAGGATTTTGATAAGAAATAATTTTTTCAGGATTTTGATAAAAAACAATTTTTTATTTCAAAAAACTAGATTTAATTCAGTTTCTCCGAAGTAAAAAAAACCGATTTTTAAATCCCTATTCCCAAAATCGATTTCGTGCCATTAAACTATATATACACAGGAATAGGCATTGAGGAAAATTCGTGGCTACAATTGATCGCCGCCATTTTAGTTGGGACGATATTTGAGCGAATCAGAAGTGCGCGCGCGCTGCGATCAATATCGATCGAAATATTATCGATGTATGGAAATCTATATAGACATAAATGATATGTATGTAAACAAAAATAATATCATTTCAATCATATTTAGTATATTCAATAAAATAACATTAATAACACTTTTCATATCCTATATCATTAACACATGTGCAGGAATTGATACATTTAATACAAAAATTCTTACCCATGAAATGAAATGCCCTTTTTACTTCTCTGCCCACACCCAGGCATACAGCACTTTATGTTGTTGCTTTGCACATTTTACAGTCACGCAATTTTATAATCTTTCAAAGTAATCTTTCAAATATAACCCTACACACGATGATCTTGCTGACATATGCTCACTAAAGAACATTAAACGTAAGTGCGCATGAGCACCTAAAAATTTCTGATTCGCTCTTATATTGACCAATTAAAATGGCGTTGATCAATTGGTGCCACGATTTTTTATGCTTCACAGCGGAAATGTCCATTTCAGTATATGTAATTCATGTTTGTAAAGTAGTTTGTTTTACGTTTTATAACAAATATTTAATTTCAAACATCGGGCGATTATATATATATATATCTTGTTTAAGTAAAATAAATAATTGATATAATAATAAAATAAAAAATATATTAACTAGTAAATAGAATAAACAAAACAAAAACTTTATATAATATGATTACACATCTAGATAGTATAGAGAATTTTCAAATTAATCTTCAATTATTCTTTTTTTCTGATCTATAATTTCTCAGAAATTAAAAAAAAAGAGTACAATAAAAATATTTTAAAAAGTTACATATATCAGGGGTTTAGAACTAGCTACGTCATTATTTCATTCATTAGAACATGGATGACAAATCTCATATAGCTGCTTTTATTCTATCCTGCATGCTTTTTACTTATAAGAAATAGAACTCCACGTCATATACTGTTCGCTGACAAAAACTTCAGTTTTTCCCAATATTACTATCATAATAATGTGCAAAATTAGCAACTTGTATTAAATTTATAGCTAATATTGTCTTTAACTGTTTTTAACTCAAAAGATCTCCAATTTATGCCAATATAACCACTGTTTATTAATATATATGTACTTAATAAATTGTGCTATTAGGAAATAGAGGCACAATACTCACAAAATTTGTATTTCATTTGCCAGTTTTCTTATTGTATTTAATTTATATTGCAAAAATATGTTACAGATGCATAAAATTGAATTTTCTTACAATTTAAATAATTCTCGTATGCAATATATCTTAAATAAAAAAGTAAAAAAAATTACCAAATGTGACAACGTTATTACAATATTTACTATCGTATAATAAATACGTAATAAATAGATAGTACGATCGGGTTCTCTTTCCAGTACATAAATCGTTTAGAAATAACATCTCTTACATTCTTTTTTATACGAAAGCCCATTCGCTCAGCTAACCAATGCCAACATAAAAACGCCATTACGAAGATGGAGAGTCAGACATCGGGCGCGCCTCCCAAGCCTTAATATTAAAATATACTCTCATGTGAAAATGAAATTGAACGCTCGGTTGAATCTATTCCTCACAAGGGGAAAAGGATCTCTTTCGAAAAACTCGAATTACATTAATGTCCTTCAGCAATTTCTGTATAATATTCCCTTGAAGATACATCATTCCTTATCAATCATTGCGCTTTATATGAACTGGGATTACAAAGGATTATGCGATATGCAAAATACATTATTGCTATATTAATGCTTATCAGAATTTCAATCCTTTCAGAGTTCTGGCGAATATTAACATATCATTATAGTTATACATTCTTATCTCGACAAAGAGTATTTCAACTATTTTTCGATTTTATACGCGTATGCACAAACTTCATAGGCAAAATGCCAGTAAAATATAAATAAAAGTATAAATAAAAGCTTTCAGAATGATGTGGATATCTCCTGCTTACAAGACGATATTAGCATAATAGTTCTAATTCTACTAGGAAATATCTTCTAACTGTGACTCTCTTTTATTAGTTATCTGAATCACATACGTATAATAGACAAGACGTAATGTTTAGAAAATGTCTTTATAATATTTTTTAGACATGTATATTGTCTATAGTATTCGATACGTACTTATTATCAAACACGCTAACAACATTTTTTACTTTATAAAATTTGTATGAAAGACAATTCAATTAATACAGTCATTAGATTTAGATATTATAGATGATGGCTTTGATTTGCAAAACGTCATACATTAAATAGTAATACCGTACATTAAATACATTTGTTAGCTTATACTGACTTTTATATTCTCGCTTTCTTCTTAAATTTACCAGTTCTTTATTTTTTCACAAAGAGAAATCTTTTTATTCAATCATAAAATTTATTTTACTTCAAAGCTTGGATCTATGTCATACTTAATATTTCAAGTCAAAAGTGCCTTTCTCAACAATTCTTTGACGAAACGCATACGTAACGAATAATCTTGTTCGTCTCGTTTTTCGCTTTGTTAGCGATACGAAGGACTGAATAAAATATAATAACGCGCCAGAGAGGCGAACGAATCTATGCAGCTGTTTATGCGTCATCCGTTTCGCACCGTCGCGTCACGAAAACTGAGCAGAACAACTTATTTGACCTGAAATAGATAGAAAATCAATAAATCATGCATCCTAAAATTTTCATAATGTTGATAAATTACCAATTCTGGTGTCAATCTTCGGAGTGCGCGAATAAAAATGAGGTATTAACTTTGAAATTGTATAGATATAATGAAATGCAAAATTAATATACTGTTTAATTTTAACATAACTTCAAAGTATCTCATATTCTATATGTTACATATTTATTACAACGATTAATAGAACGCAGCAACAAAAAGATTTCAATATTCTTTAAACGTCAGCAGTATGTGTTTTAGTAAAAAGAACGAAAATTGCATCTAACTACTCATAAAGCGCCCCAATTTACGTAATTTCATCAATTTTATAAGCTATGTAACAAAAGCTTAAAAACTCAGAATCACAAAAACATTTCAAGTACGTTATACAAAGTTGATAACTAAAATTTTTCTTTTCTTTTCTCTATTATCAATTTTTCTCTATTATCAATTTTCTACCATTCTGTCATTCAATTATTATTCTAAAATTAACTATTATTATTATTAACTATTATTATTATTAACAATATTAATTTTTATCTCAAACAGTTTATCTTTTAATAATATTGTTCGATAAAAAATGACTTTTTTTCAAACACTGAAACGAGACAATTTCTCAGAATTTCTTTGAATAGGAATTTAGGGTGTCCAAATTATTTCATCATATCTATACTATTTTGAGAAATTGCAGTTAAACTTACAAAAAAGGAGTATTTTCAGGTATTTTATCATATTATAACTATGTGACATGCTGAAGAGGTTTTACTGCAATCAAAATGAAATACGTTCTAGAACTTTCAGTCTTCAAATGGAATTTTTAATGTCCGCTATGATTAATGAGATATTCGTAGTAATAATATAAGATTTTCTATGAAACAATTAAATTAAGTCATTGATGATTTACCAAAAGCTTTCAATTATATTTATTTAAATTTAAGGGTTCTTCTTTCTTAGGCTGCTAAATACAAATCTGATGTCATAATTAACAAATTAAAAATGTTATAATTTTGAATTTTTCAATTTTTGGCGTCGGACTCATGTGTATGTGTGTGTGTGTGTGTGTGTGTGTGCGCGTGCGTGTGCGCGCGTGCGCGCGTGTGTGCGTGTGTGCGTGTGTGTGTGTGTGTGCGTGCGTGTGCGCGTGTATGTGCGTGCGTGTGTGTGTG
>Ga0157364_1001318_pt1 | contig 20779 bp, 14 predicted proteins | sample AttsexASBM2_FD_111476 | JGI IMG/M metagenome (GOLD analysis project Ga0157364, IMG submission 111476) | Fungus gardens microbial communities from leaf cutter ant in Ribeirão Preto, State of São Paulo, Brazil - Atta sexdens ASBM2 | ecosystem: Host-associated > Fungi > Mycelium > Unclassified ...
ATATATTTATAAATATATTAACTGCACCCTTATTTAATAGATATTTCTAATTTTTTCATTACAATAAAAACTTTAAATAAGTTCGATGTGATATAAATCTATTTATCATTCGTGCGACTCGTTGCTAAAGTAAAATTCAAGCGGCACATTTGCATTAGAAAGTGTTAAATTTTTCCTTCAATACGAGGAAACAAACTATTTTCAAATTATGGAGCAATATTACTGATTATAATAGTTTCAGAGATTTACGCGACAGTTTCACGCGATATGTAAATATCACTTCAATTATTTGTTCATTTGAATTTAAATTAACGAAATTGAACGATTATGAGAACATTTGCATGGTTAATTGTACTTTTTGCAAATTATTGGCAATACTGAAAAGAAATATTCGGAGTGAAGAAAATCGTCTATTATAAATTTATATATATCACGAGCCATCCGACGCTATCAGAGCCAATTATTATCATAGTTGCTATTTCAATCATATGCAAAAGCTTACAAAGTAAATAATAGACTATATATCTAATAGACTATATCTTCTCGTATATTGTTTTGCGCATGATTATCGTAACACTTCATTGTTGCACTTACGTGGACCTCTTTCTAAATTAGACTAATTTCTTATAGAAATCTAATACTGACTTCCAATATATTATTGGAAAATATTAATGAATTATTTTTCTGGAGTACTAAAACACTGAATAACAGTAATAATTAATTATTGTTTTTCATTAAATTAATCAGTATTAAAAGTTGTAAAAGATCCTGAATTTAATTAATTTTATTCTGTTCACTTAAGTGGAATGAGTATGAGGAAATAAAATTATACAAGAAGATTAATTTTTCTAATAATGTTAATTCATTATTTTATTTTATCATATCCATTATTTTTCATGCAAAGATTTGCTATTATTTCTTCTAATATTTCTTCTATTATTTTTATTTGTAATTGAAGAGAAATGCAATTTTTTTAAAGTAAATTTGTTGAAAAGTATCATATATTATTGTATATATTTTTTATAATTCCTTTATTTAGCACACAAATGTTCTAAAATGTTTTCATGTTAGTTTAACGATTCAATTTGTTAGTTCCTGAACCATTGAGAACTACAAAGTATTGAAGCTGTGTGAATAAATAGCCTTTTTATTATTCAGGATTACTCTGTCATTATTTGTTGTCAATTGGTGACGTTCTTATTACTGTTGGCACAAAACCGTATGGAGGAGTACATCCTCTTGTACTGTCATTTTCGTTTTTGCTGGATGATTCACTTTTTTTTCGTACCTGTTTAGAGCCACTGCATTTCACGATAAATTTTAGTTCATTTATTAATTCTTCCTTAAAAGACACCTGTAAAGTAAATAACATTATATATTTGATAAATAAGTATGAATATGTGTTGTGAAAAAAAATAAGCGATTAGAATTTTTAAATATTTCACGAGGCTATATTTATAATCGCTAATTATAATTTATCATCATTTATAATTTAGTTAAAATATGCTAAGTTCACATTATTAAATAATTATTAAATAAAGAAATTTTTTTTAAATTATCGTCACAATGTTATTATGATGATATTAATCACCATAAATAATATAAATGATATAAATCATTTTACAAGTAAAAGTACTCAAATGATACACTCCAATTTCTTTTAAATTTGGCACAAATATAGAATTATGAAAAATATTTTATCTATCTTTTTTCATTTTAATCCTATTAACTATTTTAAAGACATGTACTATCTTTTTAATTTTCATCCTCTTTTCATCTATAAGTAGAATAATAACATATAAAAAACAAAATTAAATACAAAATATAAGAGTTTAGATCACTGATTATGATATGGAATCAAATTTGTAAAATTATTCATTTAAATAAAAAATGTGAATAAATTAGCAAAAAGATTGAAATAAAGTATTGCAACATATGTTTAAAAATTATTTGCATACATGATTTTAAACATAGCGTCAAATTTTTTTAATTTGTTTGCTAATTTGCTTAAATATTTTTTTGTATTTTGTATTTAAGCAAATAATAATTTTGCAAATTGGTTTTTTATTTGTAATCAGTGATTCAAAAAACTTTTATTTGTTAAATTTTGTTTTTCTCTATTATCATTTTATTTATAGATGATAAGAGAATAGAAATAAAATGAGGATAGAAATAGAAAAAATAAGAGGATGAAAATGGAAGGGATAATAAAATCATTGGATCAAAATGGAAAGACAGGGTAAAAAATATTTTTCGTAGGTTTATATTTATGTTAAATTGGAAAGAAATTGGATTGTATTGTTTGAAAAGTTATTTGTTAGTTCTTCAAATTAATTTTGATTATTTTATTATCTTTGTATTAAAATTATATTGGTTTCAATAAATTCGGTACATTTTGATAGAAAGCGGATTGTGATATATTGTGTTGTAAATAAGAATAGTCTGCTTACATTTTCTCGAATGGATGTTCGGGCAACATCCCAAAGTAATTCAAATATAGTGTATACGCAGGATAAGGCGACGCCTACGGTGAGTACCAAGAATACGCCACCCACATTGCCAAGACCTAGTCGTTCCGCTGAACCGGTTCCAGCGCTTTCCTAAACAGTGATGCATGACAAACAAATTAGAATATGGTGTACTCGTTTTATACATATATAATAACAAAAAAATCACATTTATATACTCACTTGACATATGCCACCACCTTTTCTTTGGGTCCACCATTTTGTCTTAATTTGTTGAATAATGCCCCGTTCCGATAACATTAAAATAGCAGAATTTATGTTGTGTAGATATTGAGAATCTGTAACAATGTTTTATATGATAAAATTGATACCGCAATTTCTCTCTCCATATTTACATTCTAAAAAAGATGATGATTATGGTAAAATGATCAAAATGTTTGTAACTTAATGATGTTTTATTGAATTAGCATAATCGATCCAGCCTTGATTTCTTTAGTCCTGATTTGTTTATATTCTAGAAAAATATAATATTATAAGTAATATTCCTTTAACTATAAGAAACTGTTGTTATCGTAGTATTGTGTGATCGTAGTATTGTCATTGTTTATAATTTTGCAAGATAATATCTTTGTTATCGGTAAGAAATTTTCGAATGTTAGTAATTATTTTTTAGAGTTGTGTAAGTCATCTCTTTTAGATATTTATTTAGTGAATACATTACTAAATAATAAATAAATATTTAACACAAACTGTATTACTTATATATATTATACCTGATCGTATTTAAATCCACCTTACGATTTTTACTTTTAAGTTTCAAGTATTCTCAAATAGCAGAAGAAAAGGAAAAACGTAGTAATAGAGCAAAGTAGAAGGTGTTTTTTGTTTCTTTATTATTTGGCTATTAAAATATATTATATTGGTAATTCAATATGTATTATTGCAAATGTATATTACATTTAAATATTTTTTTCGATCATTTAAAAAATTTTTTTCCGATCTTGATTTTATCACATTTAATAATATCGAATTTTATCAAATATTAATTGTATGATAAAAAAAAATTTTTTTAAATTGTGAAAATATAAAATATTCGACTTTATTATTACTTTATTATTACTTTATTATTACATATATAAGTCTATGCAGAGATATTTTGATAAAACTTACTCTTTTTCATTGCTATGCCATATCCCTTTTCGTCTAAGAGTCCTCCTACTTGCGTCACATCACAATTTCTTTCTATCAAATATCTAGAGAGAATATACATATATGTATAATAATATGTATATGTACATATATATAAATAAAAATATAAAATATATATTTAAACATTTAATAAGTACTCAATTGAAGCAGATTCCATAAGAAAAGCGTAATCATCAGATCTTTGGACTTTTTTTAAACCTTCCTCATTTGTCTCGACTAGTACTTCTTTCTTATTTTCCATCATGTATTTGTACATTTCTGCGTATAATGTGATATTGTTTCCCTTGAAATTGATAAAATTCTTTCAAAAAATTGACTTATAGAGTACGACTTACACATTTATCATGCTTATTTTTTAATCCTATGTATTTATGTGTATTAATCTAAATTATTTCTTTCTCAGAAATACTAATATTATTAATAATATTTTGTAGACTTTAATTAGTCGCAGTACTATTACTTTAAAACTGTTTTCTGTTATTTAATAGAAAAAATTGTAATTATAATTCTACAAGAGAAAAATTGTTAAATATACAACAAACGCTGATAATGCTAATAATTGTATAAAAAATTATTAAATTAAGTTACAATTAAGTATAATTGTTTTGCTAATATTATTTCACTCATACATATTATTAAAAGCTGTTTAACTAATTATGTTAATTATTTAACTAATTGTGTCGCATGCAGGATTAATTACTACTGTATTTATAACAAATTACTGCTGTATATATTGTAAAAATTATTATTGGAATTTTTTCTCTCATTAATAAATTTACAAAAAATATGAGACGAACAACGCAGATGATAAAAGAAGAAAATAGTTACTTGAGTTAAGGTTTCTTACGTTTTAGATTATTTTTATATAATACGTATTATAAAAATAATAATTTTTTTTGAATGTTTTGAAAAATTTATCGCTACACATGAGAACTGATCGATTTCCCCCACCCCTCCCCCATTCCCACCCACAATTTTCTTCTTTCCCTCCACTATTCCACAAGTAGCGTAATATATAAAAGGGGCGATCCGAAGGAACAACTCAGTATCAGGCTGCTTCTCTCCCTGATGAAGTGAACTGCAAGGTTCACGAAATGTTGGCCTTCCAAGAATAGATCTGGACACGGAAGAAACCCGCGAAACGCATAATCTTTATACTTATTAAGTTATTACTTACTCCGAAAAAATTGAGCGTGGCTCCCCCGCTTTTTGCGCCATATTTAATAGTTTTTTTTCTTACTAATTCTTCAACATTATCAAAAGGCGATGTTACAGTTTCTACAGTTAGAAATGCCGCTAGATTGGCTGTATAACTTGACACCATTATAAGACAGAAGAACCACCAGCAGCTTGCAATCATCCTTGTTGAAATGCCACTATAAATGTTTTAATTTAATTTTTATTTTTATATGTATATAAACTTTTTGATTTAACTTATATAAAATTCTAAAACTAATAAATATAATATTAATAAATTATAATATTAATAAATTAATAATATTAATAAAAAACTAATAAATATAATATTAATGAAAATATAATACCAATTTAAAGTATAAAATTGGTTGAAGCAGAGAATAGATAAACAGAAATCTATGTAATCTAAAAATTATATGTGTTCGTGTTTCAATCAATTATTTAACTAATGCAATACATATTTTTTGTATTTTTGATGTATTTAAATATTTCATCTTTAGGATAACTCATTCAAGGTATTAATATAGTAACAATTAAGAAAATTATTTTTTACTCACATGGGTGCTATTTCGCTACCTTGTTGCATAATGGCGCCTATCGCAAACCAAAAGGCATTTTTAAAGGAAAATTGATTTTCAAGTACTTCCGGTTCTTCAATGCAAGGGTAAGGATTGCTCCATTCTGCAGGACATATTCTCCCAATTATGTAGAGTAACAATGATACTATTATATATGCGCCAATCAAATAAATCCAGACGTCGTTAGAAAATGGTGATAAAAATGAAAATAAACTCGGAGGTGCTTTTTTTGGTTTTTTATATAATATGCTAATTCCTGTGTAAAATTACATCTTTTTAACGAATAAGAATGATTTTATATGTATACTGATGGCAAAAATCAAATTAACATATTAACATATAACTCATTTAACATATTTATAATAATTATTACTTTAAATTTATTGACCTAAATTCATAATGGGCGTTGTAAAGTCGAAATGTTCTGCCCGTTGTGATGTAATAGTGAGATCCGTGATGGCCAAATCTGCTTCCTAAAAGAGCGTCATATCTTCGATTTATAGATTCCGTTATATTAATGCAAACTTTTTATTTATATTTTATTACTTGATTATATTCCTCGACATTCAATACTAACATCAGCCATAATTTTTCCAAGCATACCAGTCCACTTTTCATTTTTTAAAGAGCCATAATCGCTACTTTCCACTTGCAAAGTAAAATTAAATTTAAGTATCTGACTAATTTCTTGTATGATGTCGACTGCGAAACCTTCATAACGCTCATTACCGCTCAATGTATCCATCGATTCTTTTATCATGCTATATGGGGCCGTTATTGATATTAAAACTATAAATGTCTTATTTTGTATGTTCAGTTTAAAGTCTGATTTTTGAGTATTGATGTCTGGAAACCATTCGATATTTTCCCCTGCTGTACTATTCCATTCACCAATTTTTATCAGACCCTTTTTTTCAGTTAAACGTACGATATCCAATTTTATATTACTTCGTAAACCGTCTCTATCAAATTTGACAAGACCCGTTAAACCTCTTATTTCAGTCTAAAAGTGAAACAGTATGATAAAAATTACTTTTATAATGAAAGAATTATTGAAATTAAATAATTAATTCGAAGAAATATTTATCATAATTGATATCAATAAAATTTATTGAATTAATTTTATGATATAGCAATTTCTATATTTTTTATTTATTAATGTTCTTTAAGAATAGCAATTGATGCCAAACAAATTTATGTGTATATACAATTTGATTATAATATTTGATATATTAGAAATATATAATATATTTAAATTAAAGCATTTCTTGTCTTACCGATCGCATAAAGTTGCTTAAACTCAATCCATGTTCCCATCTGCTATTACCATCGCATTTCAACAATTTGTTGACATTGACCTTTGTAGCATCCTTCAATTGTTTGAAAGCTCTCGCAAACAATTGAACTGCATCGTACATGAGCGCATGTTCAACTCGCAGCTGTGAAGAATTGTTTTCCCGTTCTTCCCTGTTCGCGATTTGTAGCACTGTCGGATCTTCCGGATCAATCAGACGAATGCCAGTTAAATTAACGCCAGAAAACTGATATGGCTCTAAATCCAAAGTTTGCAGATCCTGATTGCAATGTACATTTATTGGCATATATTATGTTTAATTGTTGGATTATACGCATGTTGAACTTTTACTCGTAATTTAAATGTCATACAAAATTGAAAATTCAAATTATAAATTAATAAAGTTTAGATGAACTGATATTTAATACATTTATATTAATGAATACATTGAATCAATCGTTAAAAATTTCTAGAATCAATTTGCATATATCAGTCTTATAATTTTATAATTTTTAATCAAAATTTTTATTTATTATATATATGCAATAAAACTTTACTAAATTATCTTCTACTAACAAGTATTACACTATTCATATACTTTTTGCACAATATGAATTTTTATCGAAAATGTAGTTTATACTTATGATGTATGTTTCAAGCGCAAAATTTTATTGCAATTATAATTATTATTATTCTATAATTGTATAATAACTTGTGCAAGTGTTTTCTTACTAGCGAGGTGACAATGACTTTGTACTTGTCGGATAAAATCCCAACTTGTTGAGCCTGCTTCAGAACCTCTTCGAGAATTTCGTATGAACAGTCGATGACAATACTTTCTATGTCCTTCGATGTTTTAATTTCTTGCATTCCTTGCCTACATAAGATAAGGAAATTAAAAGTATTTAAAATGACGAAATATTATCAATAGTCACTATTATTTAAACTGTGCAATTTGCAAAAGAAAATTATAAGAATTTTATTTTCGCATTCGTAGAATTTGTTTTTAATTGATTTGATATATATAGAAACAAGCAACAAATACACGAATTATGAATTTGTACTTCTTTAATTGGCTAAATAGATCATGATTTTATTAGTATTAATAAAGTGCAATAGTTTCTGAGAAATAAAGGGGTATCACTTTAGGAGACTTATGTTAGTATCGGCGACTTTCCTCTAAATATTTGCAAGAAGATGTAATTTTTCTGTCATTGTGGGATCTAAAAATCTTTGATTTATTTACAAGATTAGATATTTATATTTATACCTATAATTCGGTCCATAGCCTAAATGATATATAAATGCAGAATTGGCATTTGCGTTCCATCGCTTCAGCAAGAGACGCATGCGAATCAGACTATCAGTGTTCTCATACAGTATTGCAAAGGATTTCCATTTCAACTCTGTGACTAGTTGATAATAAATCTGTAAAAATTTTGTTGATCATTATGTGACTATTATAAGAACGCATCGAATAAAATAAAAATTAAAATAAAGGAAAGATTAAATAAAAGAATTATAATTAGGACACAAAATATTAAAAAACATATGTTACTGTTCTACTATAGTAATCATAAATAATTTGTTAACTTTTATTTTTTTAGTTAATGCAGACAAAGATTATATTATTTTTTTATATAAACAGATAATGAATAATTATTTTCGAGAAAATAATTTTTTTTTAAATACAAAATTATTTATATGTGTATATATTATTTGTTTATATATTATTTGTTTATATGTTATATGTAACCATTTATATTATTTTTCAATTACATCGTATTATTTAATACGATTATAATCAATCTTTCTAACTTCATTACTTACTCTTGATAATGAGCTCACATGCGGATACAGATTCAGAGCTATTCCGCGTGGTTGGAAGGATTGGTCAAGATCCTCTCGTACAGAGATTTGTGGTACTTCTACTATATCGCATATACTTTGCACGTGCTCGGCAATTACTTTTTCCTGAGGTCCAAAAACACCCACTATTCCCAGATCTAGCAGTTCGCATACTAAACATTTTGAAAAATAAATTGTATAAAAATACATTCATGTAATATAATTCTATGCTACATTATTTTGATCATATTTTCGGAAAAAATAATTTATTATCTAGTATTATATCTATGTAGGAAAATTCGTGCTATATAAAAACATAAATTTTTTACAGAGTTATGTTTTATTTAAACATATAAAATGTGAATTAAAAGATTTTTATACAACGTAGAAACTTATAGCAACATTGCTGCAAAGTTGTAATTTTACTGTAATATTGCTGAAGCGTTACAGTGTTGCTGCAATATTGTCCAGATAATTTGTGCTGTATTTGTTTAATAAACGAAAATGTGATCTATATTCAATTCAAAATTATCTATATTCAATTCATTAAATATTTCAAGAAGTTTAGCTCAAAATGACATATAAACAGTCAAAAATTCAATATTAAATGTATGATATATTGAATAATTTAATATTAAACACACATCACTTTGGCATTGACTAGCAGTTTCACCTTTCGATGATACTTCGAATGAGTCCCCTTCAATCTGCTCTATTTCCGGTTCGAAGAATACATTTGAAAGTTCTTGGTCCTCATTTTGGTCCTCATTCACAGCTCTTATTGACAATTCGAACATCTGTTGAATTTCTTCATCTTGATCGAATAGCCCTGCTGTAAATACATAGCCGATTCTTTTTAAAATCGAGTTTTATTGACATAACTGAAATAACTCACAAAATAGCTCTAAAGTAGTACACATTAACAGTATGGCTGTGCAAATCCAACTCAACACGATTTTTTCAACATATTTCTTTTAATATTTAAAAATTAAACTAGCAATGATATATTAACTTCAACCGTCATGTGCAAATTTAATAATAAGAATGTTTTAAAGGTTTACATATGTTGTTATATTTATATTATAATACTTTATTTTTTATAGTAAATATTGATAATTTTTGATATTATGTAGGGATTGATATATTATAAGGATTATATTTGCTTTTAGATTTTAGATATTGTACTGTTTACAGACACTTTAAGACTCACAATAAAACATAAATACGTAAATAATTTTCATATTTTATTTACATTTTATTCACGTCAGTGAACATTTATCTTACCTATCGGAATCTTTTTTGGAAAACCTAGCACACATACGTAAGGCAGAAATATCGGCAATAATATCAGTAAAGTCTTGGCCATCATCTTATAGTCATTCTGCGTACACACAAAAGAACAGATATTAAAATGCAGCCTATTAGTGAGCATCTTGACAGGTGCAGATGTGTATCCAACAAAGTCAGATATAAATGGCACATATGTATAGCCAAATGGAAAGGTTTTGAACGAGCACTTAACTAGCCGACGTTATATAAACTAACCAGAAGGCACGGCGCCGCCTGAAAATCACTCTCGCTGCGCATAAATATTTAGACCCGTCTAAAATCAATCTTCTAATATTGAGTTTAGTTATTTGCTTGATGCTTATACTCTTAATAAATCCATACTGAGATCTATCTCAGAGATTCCTACGTTACTTTTCTGAGTTTATTTTATCTGTTGTGAAAGTAAGTTCTCTTTTTCTTTCTGCTTCTTTACATGTTGTTACAGCGATTCTCAAATCATGTGCCAAAATAAATCAATAATAATATATTTATACAAGCAACTTGTTAGCTATTTATCATCCTAATTTCTATAATTTAGTTTCTGATGCGTGCAAGAATTGTCATATTCCTTTTTACTTATTTAAAAATCTTTGTATAAATTTAAACTTTTCTTAACTAAATTTCATTGACCTAAGTTGACGCATTTTATTTTAATCAACATGTTGAGTAAAATAGTTAATCATATTAAAATTTTCTTCGCTATCAAAAAATTGTTTCTAAAATAAAGTACGTAATTACTTTAACTAGAAATAATAATAATTATCTCAATGAAATAAACGCATATTTTCATAATAAAATAAATGTATATATTTTTCCTTTGAAAATCATACATTTTTATATAATTTTATATAATTACATATAATTAAACAGTTTAATTAAATTTCTGTTCAAATATAAATCATGAAAATAATTACACTGGCTGTAAAAATTATTAATTTGCTTTACACTCTTAAAATTTAATCCTCCAAAGTTTTTCTCAAAATAACTCTCTTGTTCTTAATTATTTGATAAAAATTAAATATTTGTTTAAACCTTCGATGAGATAAATTTGAACAAGTGTTTAGATACTTGTAAATATTAATTTGATTTTATTCTGATTAATAATATCAATTTCGAAATGATTTTTTAAAGTTACGTAAATATGTCTCATTCGCTAGAAACAACTATCTTGAGAGTATGAATTTGTAGCGACGTCGCACGCATTCGAAATATGCATAGCTTATTGTCATCATGCCAAGTGTACGCAGTCTGGCGCGTTTTTTTTCATTCACACATTCATTCAAGGCTCTCGCTTTCATATTTATTTATCACGGTGATTTTGGATATTTCGCAATGTATCGGCTCGTCCATTCGTATTACGCGGAATAAATCATTAAACCCCGCAGATTTCTGCAATTCAAGTTTTGAATGGTCCAGCACACGATATCGGCACAACTTGGAAAACTAACGAAAATCTTAATAGAACGCATAACCATGTCGATATATTTAGACGCCGAACATCTCCGCCGTTACTGGTGCTTGTCGCGTTCGTCGTGTGACATAGATTACAACAGGATACAATCGAAAATATTTTTTTAATAGGAAATCGCCTTGCACGTAATTTTTCTATAAGTTTTAAAAATTAATTTGCTCTGTTTTTTTCTGTTTTTTATTTTTTTCTGTTCTTTATTTTATATTTACTGTGAATATTTGGAAATTCGAGAGTATTTTTTCAGAAAATATATTAAATGCTTAAATTCTATTCATATCATTGAGTTTGAAAAGACAAACTTGCCCAATTTTCCAGACTTTTCTTCAAACTCGTTTTACTTTAGTCGTTTGAAATTCAATTACTGGTTGAATATTCTAGAAGTGGAAGATTTTTTTTTCCAAGGGGATGGAAACACGGAGCGAATTATACGCGAGTTCTAGAGAAGTATCGGGATTTAACTGATAGACGACGAAGAATTGTTACTTCACGAGAAGATTATCTCTAAGAGCTTACAAGGGCTTACCTTAAAAACGTGATGTTGCGACTCGTTCCACTTGGCACGAAACTTTTTGAACCGCTTTACCGAACGAAACTCGCGCGGCACGCGACTCTAAATCCGAACGGCACTTCTCGCGCGGCTGATCTTAGCAGCGCATGCTCTAAACTCCCTTCCCAGATTTCGTCGTGACGATGAAGAATGCTTGTCGTCTGCTTCGTCGTCAACGGATGGAGTAGAAATCTAATGCGTACTTTTGGGGAAGCGACAAGAATTAATCAGCGTCAATACTATATTATATGCTACATAGAAATCTAAGATTTTGAAGAATTTTTATATTTTAAGAAACATTTTTTTATGTTGTTCTTGATATATTATAATTAAAAAAAAATTTTTGTTGTGAATGTAAACTGAACCAAAACTAATTTCTATGTCATCAGTAGATCATTTTTATTTAATTTTATGCCGCAAAAGAATCGAAAAAAAATAATTTTTTTTCAAATTTGTTTAGATCTGTCTTTTATATTTCTTTTATCTCTTAAATCTCTATATCTTTATCACTATTAGAAATATTAGAACTCTGTACTATTAGGTATCTGTATAGAAAAGCTTACACAATAAAAAAACATTTTGTATTTGTCACATGAAATATGTTAAATTTAAATTTTCCAATTGTGTACTATGTGCCAACAATGAATTATTGTAAAAGACTTCCCCTTCCCCCAAAAAAGAGAAATACTTAAATGATATTAAAATTTTCTCAGTTTTTTGGATATATTGTTTGTAATAATTATTGTAAAAGATTGCTTAAAAGTATTTGTAATAATGCGTTTGCAAGCATTGTTATTTACGTTTCTTTTTAATTACATTAATACTGACATTAAGGGTGGAGTTGAAAGAGTATTTAATTTAGCATATTAATTTAGATGTTAGAGAAATTAATTGCATGGATAATGCAAGATTATAATCGCAGTTAAAGGTATAACTAGAGGCAATTAATGTGAAATTGAAATTGTAATTATTTCGCATTAATTACTACCTAAAATAATAGAAAACGCGTTATTGTTTTAATGTTCTTAATTATTTAATTTTGTAATTTACATTTAAGTTGGTACTTAGTTTTTATTTCAAGATCATCTTAATAAGTATTGTTTTAAGATACTAATATGTGACTCTATGATTGATTTATCAATCACATTGAATATCTCTTATATAATAAATACATAAATATCATGTATTATACAACTCACATATAAATTGTGATGAATTGTGTATACGTTAATATATAAAATAAATACATTGACATTTTTATAGTGTAATATTAAGATTTTTATTTTTATTTAAGAGAAATTATTCTTTTGTAATTTAATTATATTACAATTTCAAAATAATAGAAAAGAATGCAGTTACAAGCTAGGGATTGTCATGATTAAATAATAATAACTGGTCAATCGGGAAAAAAGGTGTGATGAAGACAATTATAATAGAGAACATTTGGATGAGAATTTACAGACGATTAATTTATTCACGTTTAATATGTGTTGATGCTTGTATTACATTTTAAGAAGTAGAATCGCGATAGGCTCTTAACAAACTCGTATGTCGTGACATATGAACGGAAGTATGTAACGAGAATGTAATAGTCAATGATATTTACAATTGGTATATTGTCTATATGTGTATGTGTATATGTATGTATCTGTACATTAACGACGTGTCTGTATGTACTCTATGATTTGCATTTCAGAATTCGGTAAATTGTATCGAGAGAAACAAAATCCTTATGAAAGGATGCAAGTACAGGAGAAAAAAAAACAAAACGTACTTTGCGCTTCTCTTCGCTTTTACGTTTGATCTTAAAATAGTATCCGCGTACAAATTATTGAAATATCATACACTCTTCAATACGGCGTCGAACATTCATACTCTGATTTATATAGCATTCATTTTCGAGAGTTTAAATACTAGATTGGAATCGCGATGTTTGTTTCTATTACATTTTTCTCTTTTTAAGTTAGAGGGAAGACTCAAACGAATACTGCTTGGTTCACAAGGTCCGCATAAACGCGAATCAAATGGAAACGTTAATCGAACGAACGAATATCAGTTAGAATAACGACGTATTTCTTAAAAATAATTTTGTTAGGAGAATAGAGCAGTCTTTTGCATCAGATATAATATATCGACAATACATTACGCGAATACGATTTAAAATATATTATCGACACAGTCTGGATAATTAGCTTAAAAAATTAACTCCCTATAGAGTATTCAAATAATATTTCAATGACCTTATGGACCCCGTCAGACCAGCTATAGGAATGAATTCAGATAAAATATGTTCAAAAATTGTAACTATTTATCGCGAATTACACATACGAAACATTGGGTTGCGATATAAAGTGCAAATTACGATATCAAGGACCTAATTTTTGAAATGTATGCTTACGAAAAATTAAGGAAATCTATAACATATGTAAAGTATGCTATAATATTTTTGTATAGTTTCGAATGCGATATTTTTCAAGAATTCAACCCTTGATCTCGCAGATTATGGAATCCGTGAAAATCCTTTCGCGTTATTTATATATCACGTGGAGATTTTTGAAATCGCTATTGTACGCGCGTATTACGTTTCACCGTATCCGAATAATTTTATATGGATGACAATATTCGGATGATTTCAATAGAATGCTTTACATAATAACAAATAGTGCATCTTTAACATCGATGAAAGATCATTCAATTCCACGTGATTCTCATTCATTCGCTCGTTTCCTTGCACGCATCTTCCTTGACGTTCAACAGATCTTACGAGGAACTAGATAATGGACTATCTTATTCAACGATGGTTCGTAAAAAAAGGACAGACGTGTGTACACGATTAGAATTAAGTCCCTGTTTCCTTTTACATATCGTCTCTGAATTTCATCGCAAATTCTCGTCGCAACAAATTTATAAGAGTTTTCTAATGCTAAGAGCTTTCGACACATTCTTTTTCTTTCCTATCAAGAGATGTAATATCAAATTTGTGTTTGACTTGATACTCGACAAAATTCAATCTCGCTATAATTATCTGAGAATAATTCATATTTTTTTGTTACATTTGAAAATGATTTCACAGTCAGAATTAATTATTTTTGTAGCGATTTCTTTTTCTGGACCGATGTTTTGAATTGATCGATTATGTATGTTTTAATTCGCACATGAGCAAGGAAACAATTAACTTCGCAAAGAAATTCATCACTCGGCAGGCAGTGGCCCTTTTGTTCACGTCAAAGGTGCTTTTCCAACGAAGTGCCTGTACTTGTTGCACGCCGCGTACTTGCCCTTCTCCGAAACGATCGACAGACTTGAATGTTGCCCCTGACATCGACAAAGCGCCTTTCTCCACGACTTTTTATTTCCGTTGCCGCAGTCCAAAGCGTATCGCAATTCGCTTGCCATTTCCGAACACACGGACTTCTGAAAGTTCCACGAAAAAACGATTGCGAAAAGCTCATATATTGAATAAACGAGTCATTCAGCTCAAACTCAAAACATTGAGACTCAAAATTGTATTAGTTTTTACTTTTTTTACAAAGATGCAATTGAAAGTTAATGCAAGGTAATTTATATTCAATAAATTTGAGCTGAAAAACTAATATCATTTAAGAATCTATAATAAATGATTTAGATGACAGAAAACACAATTGAGATAAAAGATTTAGATTGTGTGAATCAGATCTGGATTATTGTTTTAGGAAAGTTCAATAAAAAATCTTAACAAAATTTTTGTAAATAAATTATTATCTTGTACATTCAGAAATCTCAAAATTTTTGATGTTAAATTTAATGTAATTTTTATAGCTTCAAGAAAGGATCTAATACAATACTAACACTGAAAAATATAAAAGATAAATGTGCTCACCTCCTGTAAATCCGTGACGGGAGAGAAGCAAGAAACATTGCGACACAACTAACAATGTCATACTAAACTGTCACACAATACGCGTCCTTTCAATTTCATTTACGGCTATAAATAATGCAACATTTCGAAATCGTAATTTCCGTACAAGTTACTTCGTCATGACACAGAGATTTGTCTATTCAATAACGAAATTTTGAAAGTCCGCGTGCTTCTTACATGGATCGGAAATTTACATTAAATTGCGAAAGCTGCTTGTGGATAAAGATGACTATTTTCTAACATAATATTGTTAGACGTTACTCGTTCTGTACATTAGTTAATTTCTTTATTAAAATCTATATTAACGTTTTAAATATCACAACATATAAAAGAAAAAGATAAGAATTAGTAATTATATATCCTTCAATGAAACTCTTATTTATAAAAATAAAAAAATCTTGGTAAATCGAGTTCCAAGAATAATCTTAAAAAATGTTAAGAAAATTTTATATTCTTATTTTATATACTTATATATAATTAATAATAATAATATTTCATATGATTATAAAATATTGTTATTATTAAAATAATATTATTTTAAATTAATCGAGAGAACATATTGTTAATTAATTTATATTTTTAAATATTATTATAATATTATGGAAAGTAATAAATTGTTGAATATTCCAATTTTGATAAGAACGCGGTAAGTTTCCAGTATATCCACTTGCTCTTTCGGATTATTACTTATGTCAACATTATCAACTCGAGAAGCGTACGGACTTCCACGCACACTTACGATCGCATATTGATTACTTCGACAATTACATATTATTTACAGTAAAATGTCTCATAATCTATACATTCACTATCTAGCCGGTATAAAATCGTGATTGTTCTTAAAAGTTCGTCCGCAGCACTACTAAGTTGTGAACACCGCGGTTCTTGTCTTGATTTTAAAGTATTTTAATGTCGATTGAAACATTTGCGACTTCGCGAGGAAGGACACAGCCTTTCCTATTGCGAGGTTTAAAGTCTTCGTGTAATCTAAGTTTTGATATGAGCAAATGGCAATTACATTGACCTTTCCAATCTTTCATTTATGTCATTTTTTTATTCTGATTATTTATTACGTATATTGCAACAATCATACGTTTTTTTATTGAAAAATTTGTACTGCCATTAATTGAATTTCAATAGTCTGATCGCCATGAAACAAGAATTTGATGCCAAAACAAGAAAAAAAGAAAAAAAATTTTTGAAAAATTAAATAAAAAATTATTTATAAATTAGTAATTTTTAAGATACTGGAGTTTAAATTTAATCGTCACAGATTAGGTTTAAACAGCCACTAATTGTGAATCTATGAATTTTGCGTGCGATAGTATTAGTGACTGTATGATAGGTGATCAACTAAACATAATTTGTGGTAGTTAGATTTAAAGTATATATATATATATATATATCTGAAACATTATAACTTGAAATAAAAATTTATATATTTTTTTTATTTAATTTTTCGAGAACTTTTTTTTTAATTATGAATTTAGGATATTCTATATAATTTTAGAGACAACTTGATTAATCAAACTTTTAAAATGTTGAACAAATTATATTCTTGCGTTTAATTTAAAGAGAAATAGTTCTGTACTTCCCAAACTATTTTATTAAATTAAATTGTCAGTATTTGACAAAATTTTAGAAGAAAATTGGAAAGATCAAAGTTTGTTGCTTCTTTTGTCCGATTATCTTCGTTTATTCCTATAATTTTATGATCTTTATACAGTTTTCCGATCTCTCGTGATGGAGTTCTTCCTTAGGTCCACTGAACTCGGATCGGATACGTTTTGAGGTACGGCTTGAGTTTAAAAATCTGTTTTTTTCGCAGTGCAGCGCGTACCGTCGCTAGTGCAGATCAGTAAAACCTTCGCAGATCGGTTTCCCCGACGATTTCTGCTTCTAAAACAGAACACCAAAATGCCCGAGTCAGATTCGTTATATTCAGTCATTGTTACAATAATCAAAGCGGGAAAAAATGTGCGCTATCGATGCTTACGTGAAAGCAAAATTTTTATTCTATTCATGCTTTCTCGTTATTTTTTTAATAATATAAGCATATTGAATTTGTTTATCGTATCGTTTGTTATCGTCATTTTTTATATGAGCATCGTGATTAATTATTCTTTCACGATGGAAAATAGGTCGATTTCATATATAATAAAAATAAAATAATAATTAATACATTTATTGTATTTTTATTGTATAATTATTTATTCATGACTTTTTTTATCTTTTCGATATATTGTCTGTATATATTATATTGTATTCAGTATTGTGATAGCAACCGTGATGACGACGGATATGAAACGATCCTACGTATCGTAAAAAATCTTACATATCATAAAAATTCAAGTATACCATTCGATCTGTTCGAAAGTCGTACTATTCATCGCAGGATCTCGTTCGAGCCGATCGATATGATCGATTTCAACCGATTTGAATTTTTGTAGAAGGAATTTTTGCCTTCATCGTGCCTCTCTATAGGAGTGTAATGCGGTTTGAAAGGAGATAGAGTAATACCGACGTCCGTAAGCTCATAGAACTGTTTACTTTAGCGTACGCAGGGAATGAATCCGCGCAAAGCATATTCGTATTCCTCGACGAGTCCTCCTCAAATAGTTGCCTGTTTGCTTCTCCCTTTGAATATATGTAAACGTTGGCACGAATACATGTTGCTTAAACCGCGTGCCGGTCATCGTGAGTGCGCAGCACTGAGACTTTGCATACGTTAATTCCATTTTCTCGCTCTCGACCAAAGCGAATTTCGCTGGAAATTTTTTCATCAAGTTTACTGCGTTTCTATGGCCGCGTCTCTCTGCGATAATCACGACGCTTTCGTATAATGCCAATAAACATGATTATTTGTTCATTTGTGTATTCTAATAAATCTCTCAAAATTAAAACAACCGACATAATTTTTTAACATAATTTTTTAAAATAATAGGAACAAAATATATTTAAAAATACAAGTTTGAGATTGAATCGTTTAAAATTCAAAATTTATGGAAATTAATTTAGAAGAAATGGAAATTAATTTAAAAAAACGTGCGACAATTATTTAAAGATTAAATTCTTTCAAACGTTAGTAATTAATTCCAAAATAAATTTCTAGTAATTTTTCTTGCTACGTTTTTTTCAAAAGTTTGAACTGTTTGGATTTCGTACAAGTCACAAATACTCTGGGCATTTCTTTAGCATAGAGCAATAGAGATTCGAAGCGATATGTCCTCAATAATGAGTGAGGACGAACGTCTTGTCTGTCCGACTAACGACGATATTCGCGTATACAGCAAGACAATGAGGATAATGACGAATGGAAGAAACGATGTACGGTGGTAACGATAGTGGTAGAAAAATGAAGGAAATTATGTACGTGTGAAAGCTATAATTATTCATCCTCGCCAACAACACGTAGATCGTCGAGGGTCTCGAGCCGTGCGAGCGATCAGACCCGAGTGGTTCTGTATCGAGACCATTAGAGAGGAACTCCACCATCGTGCGAACATCAACTGATGTACTCGCGCGGTATGTCGGGATAGATCGCGTCAGGATCAAATCGTATAGTGGCGGATCCTGAGGCGGTGATTTCCGGCGTGGTTACCGCGCGATCTTCCTCTATGTGTTATTTCGCGTCACTCACCCGCTCCTCGATGGCTACTTTCCGGCTCTTCCACACAAATTCGCAAACTGCGATCACGCAGGCAACACCCATGCCGCCCATCAGCACTACGAAGACTCCGCCAACGTTCGCCAGACCAAGCTCGTTCGCCGCCGAGCTGCTCTTCGAGGTGTCGTCCTAACCATGAGAGAAACATCGATTAGCCTGTGGCGCATTAACGTGGACGGTTACAGGTAGAATACAGTCTGCTGCATGGGTAATGCGCCGCTGGGGAAACGGTGGTTTTCGCGTTTAGTCTGTTGTGCACGTCGTTAATGCACACGCGGCTTTCGCGCTTGGGTGTTCATTATTGAAGCAGTTCGCAGAGGATGCGCGTCGTGGATAATATTGCGAAAATTTGATCGTGCTTACTCGCACTTGGGCTGATGGATTAAAGTGTTGAGAGGAGAGTAAATGGCATATTCAGGATTGTTAGCGGTTAAGAAAAATCGAGAAAATCAGAAAAAATTACAGAATTAAAATATAGTCAGGAAAATCGGAAAAAAATCATGGAATTTTTTTCTATTTCGTTAACAGTCTTCTTAAAAAATCAGAAAAAGTCAAGGAATTTTTTTTCTTTTGTTTCTCGTTCGTTAATAATTGATATTGATTATTAAATCTTTTAATCGGTACGTCGCAGTTTTAAAGTGTTCAATCCTTTGATCAATACTTTATACCGAAAAGATTTATATTAATGTGTTAGAAATATAAATTTTTTTTAGTATTAATACTCTTTTTTTTTTAGATTAACATTAATTGTAATTTTAAAAACACAGCTTAAATATCATAGATCTTCAGTGTTTTGCAACAGTTGTAAAGGAGATTAACATCGAGGAATTAATTCCTCGTTATAATCATCCATTTAATGTTCGTCCATCAAACTGCGGTAAGTTTGCTCGAGTAAGGAGAAGCCGGTGAATTATCGGAAGAATTTATCGGCGTAGCTGCGCGAGAAATAGCAGTACGCGCAACGATAATCGCGAGCTTGGTGAAACCCCGATTTCGTGAATTCGCGAAATAGTCTTCCTCGCGTGCCGCCTCAACCTCCAGCAACTCCTCTCTTCTCTGACGGATGAGGGGAGTTGCTGGAGTCTGGCACAAGAATTTCGAGCGCGCACTTCTTGAGTGTGCTAGCGTGCCAGAATATCCTTCATGAGAAAAGTGGGAAATGATGATGGATTAAAAGCAAATTCACACACGGTTTTCTTTTACAAGCTATGTTAAAATGGATAAAGAAATTACAATAAAAAAAGCCATTAATTAAAATAGACAGGAATTCAAT
>Ga0157364_1001319_pt1 | contig 20776 bp, 8 predicted proteins | sample AttsexASBM2_FD_111476 | JGI IMG/M metagenome (GOLD analysis project Ga0157364, IMG submission 111476) | Fungus gardens microbial communities from leaf cutter ant in Ribeirão Preto, State of São Paulo, Brazil - Atta sexdens ASBM2 | ecosystem: Host-associated > Fungi > Mycelium > Unclassified ...
TAATACGCTCGTCTTTTATAATTGTTATTTCCGTATTGCAGACTGATATTCGAAAATCTCTTTGTAAATTATTCAAGCGATATACTTTCGGTAAATAAGTTTTACAAAATACGCGTTCGAACGGATTATTAATAAGCGATTACTGAATCTATAGTCGAATTGTTAAATATCGCGTATAAAAATATACATTCAAGTTATACATTCAGGTATACATAAGTTTTAATTACCATATTTGATCACGCATTTCCACTCATCTAAGAGTCAGTCCGTTTCGCCGTGTCATCCTATATCCGTGGCAAATGAATTTTACAAATGAAATGTGAATACGATCGAAATGAGGAAGCGATGTCGCTTTCCGTGTGCAGTCAACTTCACGCGTATAAAAACAACGCGAGACGCGACGACACGACGCGAGACGCGACGACACGACGCGACATCGCACGTTTTGATTTTCAATCGAACGAGTATGCAAGAAATATATATTTTCGATTGAATAATCAAGTGTGCTATACTAGAATCTGCATACGCGATATTTACACTATTACGAAAAGTAAAGACAAAGTTAGTTATTGATTACCTTAGATTATCTAAAGAAATCCAACGATGAACGATCCTTCGTTTCTCGTTGTTTTATAATCAGCAGAGATTAAAAAAAATCAATGCAAAAAAAATCACAATCGATTCGAAGACAGGGCTGCGAACTTTTCCACGTTAAAATGACAGGACATACCCCATCCCCTGCTCGAGTCGCAAAAGCGTGAGACTGAGAATTGCGCGCTATTTATATGAGCCAAACGGCGAACCCCACCACTCACATGCCAGCCAATAAGCGCGATACCTCGCGCTTATTGGTTCACGCTAGCTTCCAAATGTGGTATATAAACACTACGCGTAAAAAAAAACTTCAGTCTTTTTCAGAATTTGAGAACGTGCGTCTTATGAAGATAGAGAGGTCTGTACGCATTCGACAAGCAATGTTAGCATGTATTCAGTACATAGTTCATATTACATATACTATAAAATTTCAAACAAAAGTGTTTTGAATACGCACTAGAAATTATATTTTTTCCAAAAATTAAAAACCAATTAGAATAAATAAATGAAGGCTACCGAAAAAATTGTATGAAAGAAAAATCGAATTTATAAAATAATAAGCAATTATAAATTGTAAATCATTTAAACGCCGCGCAAGTATAGAAATATACTTATTATTTAAAGTTTCTATAATAAAATTTTAAATCAAAATATTAATATAGCGATACTACTCCACTGAATTTTATTTTATTGTTAAGTATTAAATATTAATAATATTAATGATAAAATTAATGATTAAATATTAATAATAAAAATCATGCTTGTGTATAAAACGAAAACGTTATGTTTTTTTGTATAATATATGCAACATTGGAAAATGAACTTAACGAAATTATATCGACGGCAGAGAGAAACCAGAGAGAGGACATATTGTTGTATAGTTAACATCCACTTCTTCAGAGGACGGTAGTGCGCGACAGCATTTTGCAGTTACAGATTTTGGGCCATCATGTCCTCTCTCAAGTTTCTATCTGATCGAATCGTCAAGCGCATGCGAGCGCTGTCGGAAACATTCCAAGCACAAGTAGGAGGCTTAGGAACAAGCTTGCGTCAACATTGTTTACTTTTTGTTCGCTTTGAAACGTTTTTTATTAAACGCGTGTTACGGTTCGCGTATACAGTGAGAGAATTACATCTTCATCTTACATTATTCGACGAATTTTCGTTGATCGCGTGTTGAACACGTGGTCATTTTTTTCATCAGCATGGAGTCTAGTAACTCGATGCCGCCAGGAATGGATTCTTCCGGCGAGGACATTATTCTGATGGAGACTGTAAAAAGTATGGTGTCGCATGAAGGACGCAATGAAGCAGAGGGAACCGAGGAGGACTTCTTCCTAATATCGCAGGACCAGGCTGTGCAATATCCTGAAGGGAACATCGAAGAAACGATGTCTCACAGGCATCAGACGGAGGTCACATTGACGTGGATGCATCTCTGTAGGATATGCGCTAACACGAGCGATCGTATGATACCCATCTTTGAGGGCGAGGGAGCACAACATGACTTGATCAGTAAAATACTCAAGTATTTGCCGATACACGTGTGTACAATAAACGTCGAGTTTCAGTTCAAGTAACTTGATAAATAACTCGTTGATCATTTGCTTATTGTTTTTCACAGGTAACCGAAAGCGACACTTTGCCGTTGCAATTGTGCGAACGTTGCGCAAACGTTCTGATAGCCTGGCATGAATTAAATGAGGGGTGTCTAAACGCGGAGAGAAAGCTGCTGGAAATGCAAGATTCGCATCTGCGAAATAAACAAGAGGTAAAAATGCATGAAGAGATTTAAAGAATTTTAAGCAGAGATTCTTAAGATTACAAAATTAATTAGCAAGATAATTAATTATATTCATGAAGAAAAATGAATTAACTGGATTTCTAGTTGAGATAATCAAAATTTTTTAGTTAAATTTTTCTAGAATTCTAACAGACTTAACTAGAATTCTTTGTTTATTTTCCACCAGAATTTTAGTTGATTCAACCAGACATTTTTCTCTGTATTACATTCTGAGAGTTCAAATAAAATATATAATAACATTTGTTTGAACTAGAAGTTATAAAATGCACACAAAAGTATTATTAGGCAACAAGATTCACTTTGACTTCATATGATCTCTTGCTTATTTGTGTTCAAAATAACATGTACAAGATAAAGGCTTGCCATTTGTCTTTAGAATTTAAATATATACTTCTTTTTTTAAGAGATTTAACTCTTCATTTACACTCTGTCATTACATCATGTTTGTGGAGCTTCTTTACTTTACCAATCCTAACTAATTTTACATCTTTACTTTAGAAAATATGTTTTTCTGTTATAGATATGCTTAATTTTATTCTATTTTCCTATATTATTCGTTTTTTCCTCATTACTTGCTTTTAAGATTTTTCTGTAATCAATTTTTTTGTAATTTTTGCTTTTTCATTATCAACTATACAATATTCTAATTATATATTTTAAATATTTGCAGTACTACAATCCTTCTTTGGATAATTTAGAAGTTACTGCGCCTATGTTTACAACAGCCAGCACGACCATTACATCTAATATTACGTCTAATATTACGACTAATATTGCGTCTAATATTACGGATCCACTAGTAAGTGTGATTAAACTAAAAAATAATCCTCTTGAATCAGAAACATAAGAAATTTAATTAAACGTCTTATTACAGCCAAGTCAACAGGACGATGATAAAAGTGGAGGTTGCAGTATCGAAAAAATTAATAAATCTGACAGGTAATGATCTCATATATTTTCCTAATTTGTTAAGTAAATAAAAAGAGCAAAAAATTCTCTTTCTCGTTACCTGTTCCTCATTTATATGAACGTTTGCTCATGGTCGCTGTATTTTTAGCACATAGATGATAGAATATTAGAATATAATGCGAATAATATATATGCAAGTGTCACATAAAGCTTGTTAAACATTTTCCGTGTATCTTACGAAAAGATGAAGACTGTTCGACATCGACTACATACGAGCAATCGTGATACGCGTCATAACGAACTGTGAAACTTCGCTGAGCCACTTTTTATAAGAAAACATAAAAACTGAACAATTTGTCGGCGTTGGATATGCCAAGAACATTTTTGCGACAACTTAACGAAAGATTTTTGAGCAAAGCATAGAAAGAGAAAGGTAACACGCCATAACAGCCGGGGTGGTTGGCTTTAGCGATTACCTAGAAAAAAAAAACGAGCGGCTGTGACAGCCGATTCGAAATCGCAATCCTCCGCTGCGTCATGCCGCGCAATCGCAAAACCTGGAGTCAAGTTTCGGCTATTTTGCAGGTCATGCGGCGTCCGGACACCGTTAAAAGTGTCCCCGGACACGCCGAAAGCATTTTGGAAGCCATACAGGAAACGGTCCCAGCCAAGAATCCGCAACCTGACAAAGCCGAACGCGACGACCGAGGATTCCGACTCGGTCTGGATCGCCGTCATGGACACGGCGCACGATCAACCATCTACCGTATCTGAACAGCCGGAGAGTAACGATCAGTTGCCTGTCGAAGTGAAGGGAGAACCTGTTTCGATGCACCATTCTATAAAAAATTCTGATCTCGAGGACAACAACGAGCTTCGGACGATCACTGTCGCACATGAGGTGAAGAAAAGCGAGAGAGATCACATTTCTTCTGACGACAACTCGATGCATTTGATACTTGATAATGAAAAGGACACTAAAGATCTGTGCAAGATTCTTGGAAAAGCGACGCATAAAGAGAATACGTTTCAGTGCGCCGAGTGTGGTAGATGCTTCAAGCTGAAAGACTCATATTTACGACACATGAGAATCCATAAGGATGAGCGACCGTTTACTTGTCACGTGTGCGGCAAACAGTTCCGTGATTCTGGAGGACTCACCAGGCACCTCAAAGATGTGCATGCGAAGGTGAAGAATTTTGTGTGCGATCTATGCGGCAGATCGTTCGCGTCCAAGGCGACGCGAGACGATCACCGACGTACTCATACCGGTGAACGACCATATATTTGCGATTCCTGCGGGAAGACCTTTAAATCCAAAGCGTCCTTGTACATCCACAGCAAACTACACACCGACGTATTCCCGCACACGTGTTCATACTGCAGCAAGCGATTCCGTCGGCGGCAGGAAGTGCTGGCTCACGTAACCACGCACACCGGCGAGAAGAATCATGTGTGCGACGTGTGTGAGAGGAAGTTTCGAGTCAAGTCCGAACTCGCGCGACACAAACTTATACATTCCGATAATAAGCCGTTTGTCTGCGTTCATTGCGGTCTCGCTTTTCGGCAGAAGCGCTACCTGAACAATCATATTAAGAGCCGGCACAACGAATCTCTGCGAGTGTCCTAACGATAAGAAACGTTAAAAATTTAAGCCGAAAGAGTATCGTGGCCCTTTCCTTCTCTCTGCTTCTCTATGTAGATACAGCCTTTCGCGCCTTCGACGAAATCGATTCAAATCTGCCGCCTTTGTTGTTTTTCCAGGTGCGAGCTGACAAAGGAGAGATCTTTCACGGCATACCATTCCTCGTGTAATGCTGCACTGTGGGCAAGTAATGCCACGATAAAGTACGAAAGCAATCCGATGAGAAGCATGACGCTGATTGCTAAAGAAATTTCAAAAAGAGAAACACGCAATTTGTCAGATAATTGCACTGCAGAAAAATATGCCGAGAAAATGGACTCCAACACTTCAAGAGATCAAGAAAAAAATGAATCGACAATTCTACAGTCAATGAGTGAATCTGTGAAGAAGGGTTATACTTGCAATAATTGCCAACGTGTCTTTAAAAGAAAACACCATCTAATCCGCCATATGACGGACTGCAAATATCATGATTCAGCCAAAGAAGATTCGTCAAGAACGCGTAATAAAGTGACAGAAAAGAAAAAAAAGATCGACGATGATACGATAAAAAAGAAAAACCGGTTAGTAGAAGATATTAAAAGCACAAGCGACGATGACGAGTTTTGCTTTCCATCAGTAAAACCATTGAAAAAACAATTCAGAACTTATCCATGCAACTATTGCGAGCACACGGCACAGAAAAAGAAACTGTTAAAAATTCATCTGACGGAGGCGCATCCTGAGGTCGTAAATAGAAGTCGGAAGTCCTTCGTAGCCACAGAAACGGTGCTTCGCGCCCGAATAGAGCACGACGGTAAGATTTACTATCATTGCAGTGAATGTGGCAAGAATCTGAATTCACCGTACACCTTCTACTGGCACTTGCGCATCCACACGGGCGAGCGACTATTTACTTGCCACCTATGTGGTAAAAGGTTCCGCGTGAATCAGGGTCTGACACGACATTTGAAAGATACTCACGCTGGCATCAAGAATGTACCATGTGATCTGTGCGGCCGCATGTTCTCAACGCGGCGCAACGTCGAGGATCACAGACGCATTCATACCGGCGAGCGGCCGTACGTCTGCAATGTCTGCGGCAAAACATTCAAGCAGAAGGCCTCTTTATTCGTGCATAATCGTACGCATTCGAACGTATTCCCATTTAAATGTAGTTATTGCGGTCAGACCTTCCGCACACGACCGCCACTGATGGTGCATATCACTAAGCACACTGGTGAGAAGCCGCACGCGTGCGATATATGCGGTCGTTGCTTTCGCATCAAGTATGAGCTAAAGCGGCATCGATTGATTCATTCTGATGAGAAACCCTGGCGCTGTACCGACTGCAGCCTCTCGTTCCGCCAAAAGCGCTATTTAATTAATCATAAAAAGCTCAATCATGAGCCATCACGAAGTTTGGCCGCCCCTCAAGTAACGGGCTGACTCTTTTTTCAGATGTACGCGTCGAGTGTCGAAAGACGAATCGGAGAAACACGCACGAGTCAGCTCGCCAAGGAACGAAGAGTCTGACGTTAATGTCGGAAAAGCTCAATCAACGGTATCTAGCAAGAAATGTCTGTCATCGACGCATCTTAGCGATTTTGACGAGAAATTGGAAAAATACAATTCGGCAAATTCTCCGAACAACTCTGAACAAACGCAAAAATCTCAAGAGAAACATATGATAAATTCTCAAGAATGTACAAAACGATCAAAACAATTATTGAAACAACACGTCAAATTAACTCGCTCGAAAACGATGAAGGGTGACGGAAGTGCCTCTCACAAGTGTGAGGAATGCGGAAAAGTTCTTTCTACATCGTATAATTTGCTAATTCATCATAACATTCACGCTGGCGTACGGCCGTACATTTGTTCCATTTGCAACAAGAATTTTCGATCAGCGTCTGGTCTGAACAGACACGTTCGTGACGTCCACGACGGCGTTAAAAATTTCGCCTGCGATATTTGCGGTCGTCATCTTGCCTCGAGAGCATCGAGGGACGAGCACAGGCGCACTCACTCCGGTGAGAGGCCTCACGTATGCGAGACTTGTGGCAAATCCTTCAAGCAGAAGGCGTCCCTGCATGTGCACCGACTTTATCATTCAAAGATCCTGCCATATCGTTGCGTTCTGTGCGACCGCGGTTTCAGAAGAAAACAAGAATTGGACAAGCATGCGATCTGGCACTCTGGTCGAAAGCCGTATGTCTGCGATATCTGTGACGAACGTTTCCGCAGCAAAGGTTGCATCACCCGTCATCAACGCATTCATATCAATCAACGCTTGTTTGTTTGCGTAATTTGCGGCGCCAAATTTACTCAGGAGCGATATCTGAAGAGACACTATAGCAATTTACATACGGCTGTACGCACGTAAGAGACAAGATGCAGGATTTATTTTTGGACGACTGAAATTGTGGAACATTTGCCATTAAATTTGATACCATCAATACACCAGCTATTAATCCTTCGAACACTTTAAAATTAGATGAGAAACAAAAAGAACTAAACAATCCTTTATAGAAAAATCATTCGTATTGATTCATTATATTCTGTATCTATATCGAATCGAAGGGAGTTTCATGTATTAAAGAAAAAAACTACAACCAAAAAAAACCAAAGATTGCTTTTCTTGGTTAAAATAATTTTAAATTTATTGACAAGATTATGATAAAAATCATAAAAATAAACAAATAAAATAAGAGATTAAGTATTATTAAACAGTATTTGGAATAACTGAGAAACGATATTCTCTAAAATCCTGCATAAAAAAAGTTTAATCTGACAATTCTTGAGATCATTAAATAATACAAAAAGAAGCTGAACAAAGGAAATTGTAAGTAAATTTCATAAGATATATCTTGCAATTATTAAAGAAAATGATAAATATATCGTGTGAAATTTTAAGATTGAAAATTGTTGATTTCAACGCACATTGTTTACAAATAAAATTTTCTTTTCACGAACTTTAAGATTTTGTAATATAAATATATATGAAATTGACTAAAAAAATATTTATTAAATATTTGTTTAAATAAATTAAATATTTTTAACACACACACACACACAAAATGATAATAAAAATATAAGCTTGTTAACAAAAATGGTTACTTTTTTATTTTTACAGATTAAAAAATGAAATCACATACGAGCGAAAAATCGTCCACAGTTATTGCCAACGAGTGTATAAGAAGGGAGAACGGAGAAATAAAATCAATCCAATCCAAACTAAAACGTCCAATGTAATCGATGAAAATTCAGAAAATATTTTTTTTCCTGCAGATAATATCGATAACGATACATTAACTAAATGTTCGTCTTCCACAAATACATCATCTACAATGTCCTTCTCCTTGACAAATGACAATAAGAAGAAGAGTACAGAAGATGAAGGTTCTAATTCTACTTGTCAGATGCGAACAAATTGCACGAAAGGGACAACATCAAACGAGGCTACGCGACAGAATCTTATAGCGGAAGTAAAAGAGTCCAATGAATATCTAGAGAAAAATGTCAAACAATTCAAATCCAAAAAAGTTGTATGCACCAGTCCGTCGATAGTTTGCAAATTTTGTAACAAGAAGTTCCGTTCGCGCAAAAATCACTGGGCTCACGTACGCACACATTCGAGTGAGAAATCATACACATGCCACATCTGTGGGAAGCAATTTGTTCAGGGTGGTAGTCTATATTATCATCTGAAACACGTGCATGACGGCGTGAAGAATCACACCTGTGATATATGTGGTCGCAGCTTTGCCATGAAGACTGCCATGGAAGACCACCGACGTATCCATACTGGTGAACGCCCGTATGTGTGCCACACGTGTGGCAAGACGTTCAAAACCAAAGCATCTCTCTATATACACAGTAAGATCCATACAGACGAGTTCCCGCACAAGTGTACTTATTGCGCGAAAAAGTTCCGTTGGAGACAACAAATGTTGGGTCATCTGACAGTACATACAGGTGAAAAAAATCATACGTGCGACGTATGCGGTAAGGGTTTTGGCGTAAAGAACGACCTAACCAGACACAAACGCGTCCATTCCGAAGACAAACCGTATACGTGTCAAAAATGCGGTATCAGTTTCGGTCAGAAACGTTATCTCAAAAGTCATGAACGCTTAAAGTTAGGGACGTGCGGGTACTCGCAAAGTGAACTCCGAGATTTGTGTAAAAATCGTATCGAGTTTGATTAGTGTCATCGAATAGTTAGGGTCGGATAAATAAAATTTAATATAAATGTTCCTGATATTAAAAAATTTAAGTTGTTTGAAAGGTCTATGATAATATAAAATAAATACTTATACAAACGTATTTAAGATACAGACAGGGTAGTTCGTTATTGATGTTACAATTGAAAGGATAATTCTAAATGGAAAAATATAAAATAAAATCACACATTGTAAATCTAAAATAGAATTTTTTAATAAAATCTTGTTTTAAATTAAATATTCTGTTTTAAATTTGAATAACTTGTAATAATAATTTGCTACATAATAGTCAATTATATAAATAATTAGTACTTGTGATTATTAAAATAATTATAAATGAGTAATTATGAGTATTGATTAATTAGTAAAAAATAAAATAAAATTATAACTTATGATATCCATACATATATAATATATAAATGCGCGCGCGCGCGCGTGTGTGTGTGTGTGTGTGTGTGTGTGTGTGTATTATAAAATATGTATAAATGGATATGTATAAATTGTAATAATTATTTTATAAATATTTCATAAATATTAATAATTATATGATTAATTTTTAATCTTTAATATCTTGAATTTCAAATATTTTTCGAATGTTTGGGAAGAATTATATATAAATAACTTTTTGACATATTTTTCTTCATGTAAAATTATCCTTTTTCTATTTGTATCTATAAATAACGAAGAATATAATATGCAGCGTGTGTGTGCGTGTGCGTGTGTGCGTGCGTGCGTGCGTGTGTGTGTGTGAGTATATTTTTCATGAATATTATTTTTAAACATACCCTAGTAATACCTAATAATGCGATGCAATGTAATGCAAAAATTTAATAGATAAGGATATTTTGAAATTTCATAAATATCCATAAATCAAAACCAAATTTTTAAATCGTAAATAAAAGAGAATGTTAGTGTGTCTTACATTAATCTTATTAAAAAAAAATTGACATTTAGAAAAAAATTATTCTGAAATAGATTATTTATTGATGTTAATTTTACGTTATAGTTTTTCTTTCCGCATTATGGAATCAATTTTATTATTTATATATATATATATATATATATACACGTGACGTGTGATATTTTAAAATAGATCTTTTTTCATAATTACGAATCAAGAATTAAATAGATCATAATAAAGAGAGGGAGGGAGGGAGAGAGAGAGAAAGATAAGTATATTACATGTAAAATAAAAAAAACACTATATATACATACATTCCTATATATATATATATATATATAGGAATGTATGTATATATAGTGTTTTTTTTATTTTACATGTAATATACTTATCTTTCTCTCTCTCTCCCTCCCTCCCTCTCTTTATTATGATCTATTTAATTCTTGATTCGTAATTATGAAAAAAGATCTATTTTAAAATATCACACGTCACGTGTATATATATATATATATATATATAAATAATAAAATTGATTCCATAATGCGGAAAGAAAAACTATAACGTAAAATTAACATCAATAAATAATCTATTTCAGAATAATTTTTTTCTAAATGTCAATTTTTTTTTAATAAGATTAATGTAAGACACACTAACATTCTCTTTTATTTACGATTTAAAAATTTGGTTTTGATTTATGGATATTTATGAAATTTCAAAATATCCTTATCTATTAAATTTTTGCATTACATTGCATCGCATTATTAGGTATTACTAGGGTATGTTTAAAAATAATATTCATGAAAAATATACTCACACACACACACGCACGCACGCACGCACACACGCACACGCACACACACGCTGCATATTATATTCTTCGTTATTTATAGATACAAATAGAAAAAGGATAATTTTACATGAAGAAAAATATGTCAAAAAGTTATTTATATATAATTCTTCCCAAACATTCGAAAAATATTTGAAATTCAAGATATTAAAGATTAAAAATTAATCATATAATTATTAATATTTATGAAATATTTATAAAATAATTATTACAATTTATACATATCCATTTATACATATTTTATAATACACACACACACACACACACACACACACACACGCGCGCGCGCGCGCATTTATATATTATATATGTATGGATATCATAAGTTATAATTTTATTTTATTTTTTACTAATTAATCAATACTCATAATTACTCATTTATAATTATTTTAATAATCACAAGTACTAATTATTTATATAATTGACTATTATGTAGCAAATTATTATTACAAGTTATTCAAATTTAAAACAGAATATTTAATTTAAAACAAGATTTTATTAAAAAATTCTATTTTAGATTTACAATGTGTGATTTTATTTTATATTTTTCCATTTAGAATTATCCTTTCAATTGTAACATCAATAACGAACTACCCTGTCTGTATCTTAAATACGTTTGTATAAGTATTTATTTTATATTATCATAGACCTTTCAAACAACTTAAATTTTTTAATATCAGGAACATTTATATTAAATTTTATTTATCCGACCCTAACTATTCGATGACACTAATCAAACTCGATACGATTTTTACACAAATCTCGGAGTTCACTTTGCGAGTACCCGCACGTCCCTAACTTTAAGCGTTCATGACTTTTGAGATAACGTTTCTGACCGAAACTGATACCGCATTTTTGACACGTATACGGTTTGTCTTCGGAATGGACGCGTTTGTGTCTGGTTAGGTCGTTCTTTACGCCAAAACCCTTACCGCATACGTCGCACGTATGATTTTTTTCACCTGTATGTACTGTCAGATGACCCAACATTTGTTGTCTCCAACGGAACTTTTTCGCGCAATAAGTACACTTGTGCGGGAACTCGTCTGTATGGATCTTACTGTGTATATAGAGAGATGCTTTGGTTTTGAACGTCTTGCCACACGTGTGGCACACATACGGGCGTTCACCAGTATGGATACGTCGGTGGTCTTCCATGGCAGTCTTCATGGCAAAGCTGCGACCACATATATCACAGGTGTGATTCTTCACGCCGTCATGCACGTGTTTCAGATGATAATATAGACTACCACCCTGAACAAATTGCTTCCCACAGATGTGGCATGTGTATGATTTCTCACTCGAATGTGTGCGTACGTGAGCCCAGTGATTTTTGCGCGAACGGAACTTCTTGTTACAAAATTTGCAAACTATCGACGGACTGGTGCATACAACTTTTTTGGATTTGAATTGTTTGACATTTTTCTCTAGATATTCATTGGACTCTTTTACTTCCGCTATAAGATTCTGTCGCGTAGCCTCGTTTGATGTTGTCCCTTTCGTGCAATTTGTTCGCATCTGACAAGTAGAATTAGAACCTTCATCTTCTGTACTCTTCTTCTTATTGTCATTTGTCAAGGAGAAGGACATTGTAGATGATGTATTTGTGGAAGACGAACATTTAGTTAATGTATCGTTATCGATATTATCTGCAGGAAAAAAAATATTTTCTGAATTTTCATCGATTACATTGGACGTTTTAGTTTGGATTGGATTGATTTTATTTCTCCGTTCTCCCTTCTTATACACTCGTTGGCAATAACTGTGGACGATTTTTCGCTCGTATGTGATTTCATTTTTTAATCTGTAAAAATAAAAAAGTAACCATTTTTGTTAACAAGCTTATATTTTTATTATCATTTTGTGTGTGTGTGTGTGTTAAAAATATTTAATTTATTTAAACAAATATTTAATAAATATTTTTTTAGTCAATTTCATATATATTTATATTACAAAATCTTAAAGTTCGTGAAAAGAAAATTTTATTTGTAAACAATGTGCGTTGAAATCAACAATTTTCAATCTTAAAATTTCACACGATATATTTATCATTTTCTTTAATAATTGCAAGATATATCTTATGAAATTTACTTACAATTTCCTTTGTTCAGCTTCTTTTTGTATTATTTAATGATCTCAAGAATTGTCAGATTAAACTTTTTTTATGCAGGATTTTAGAGAATATCGTTTCTCAGTTATTCCAAATACTGTTTAATAATACTTAATCTCTTATTTTATTTGTTTATTTTTATGATTTTTATCATAATCTTGTCAATAAATTTAAAATTATTTTAACCAAGAAAAGCAATCTTTGGTTTTTTTTGGTTGTAGTTTTTTTCTTTAATACATGAAACTCCCTTCGATTCGATATAGATACAGAATATAATGAATCAATACGAATGATTTTTCTATAAAGGATTGTTTAGTTCTTTTTGTTTCTCATCTAATTTTAAAGTGTTCGAAGGATTAATAGCTGGTGTATTGATGGTATCAAATTTAATGGCAAATGTTCCACAATTTCAGTCGTCCAAAAATAAATCCTGCATCTTGTCTCTTACGTGCGTACAGCCGTATGTAAATTGCTATAGTGTCTCTTCAGATATCGCTCCTGAGTAAATTTGGCGCCGCAAATTACGCAAACAAACAAGCGTTGATTGATATGAATGCGTTGATGACGGGTGATGCAACCTTTGCTGCGGAAACGTTCGTCACAGATATCGCAGACATACGGCTTTCGACCAGAGTGCCAGATCGCATGCTTGTCCAATTCTTGTTTTCTTCTGAAACCGCGGTCGCACAGAACGCAACGATATGGCAGGATCTTTGAATGATAAAGTCGGTGCACATGCAGGGACGCCTTCTGCTTGAAGGATTTGCCACAAGTCTCGCATACGTGAGGCCTCTCACCGGAGTGAGTGCGCCTGTGCTCGTCCCTCGATGCTCTCGAGGCAAGATGACGACCGCAAATATCGCAGGCGAAATTTTTAACGCCGTCGTGGACGTCACGAACGTGTCTGTTCAGACCAGACGCTGATCGAAAATTCTTGTTGCAAATGGAACAAATGTACGGCCGTACGCCAGCGTGAATGTTATGATGAATTAGCAAATTATACGATGTAGAAAGAACTTTTCCGCATTCCTCACACTTGTGAGAGGCACTTCCGTCACCCTTCATCGTTTTCGAGCGAGTTAATTTGACGTGTTGTTTCAATAATTGTTTTGATCGTTTTGTACATTCTTGAGAATTTATCATATGTTTCTCTTGAGATTTTTGCGTTTGTTCAGAGTTGTTCGGAGAATTTGCCGAATTGTATTTTTCCAATTTCTCGTCAAAATCGCTAAGATGCGTCGATGACAGACATTTCTTGCTAGATACCGTTGATTGAGCTTTTCCGACATTAACGTCAGACTCTTCGTTCCTTGGCGAGCTGACTCGTGCGTGTTTCTCCGATTCGTCTTTCGACACTCGACGCGTACATCTGAAAAAAGAGTCAGCCCGTTACTTGAGGGGCGGCCAAACTTCGTGATGGCTCATGATTGAGCTTTTTATGATTAATTAAATAGCGCTTTTGGCGGAACGAGAGGCTGCAGTCGGTACAGCGCCAGGGTTTCTCATCAGAATGAATCAATCGATGCCGCTTTAGCTCATACTTGATGCGAAAGCAACGACCGCATATATCGCACGCGTGCGGCTTCTCACCAGTGTGCTTAGTGATATGCACCATCAGTGGCGGTCGTGTGCGGAAGGTCTGACCGCAATAACTACATTTAAATGGGAATACGTTCGAATGCGTACGATTATGCACGAATAAAGAGGCCTTCTGCTTGAATGTTTTGCCGCAGACATTGCAGACGTACGGCCGCTCGCCGGTATGAATGCGTCTGTGATCCTCGACGTTGCGCCGCGTTGAGAACATGCGGCCGCACAGATCACATGGTACATTCTTGATGCCAGCGTGAGTATCTTTCAAATGTCGTGTCAGACCCTGATTCACGCGGAACCTTTTACCACATAGGTGGCAAGTAAATAGTCGCTCGCCCGTGTGGATGCGCAAGTGCCAGTAGAAGGTGTACGGTGAATTCAGATTCTTGCCACATTCACTGCAATGATAGTAAATCTTACCGTCGTGCTCTATTCGGGCGCGAAGCACCGTTTCTGTGGCTACGAAGGACTTCCGACTTCTATTTACGACCTCAGGATGCGCCTCCGTCAGATGAATTTTTAACAGTTTCTTTTTCTGTGCCGTGTGCTCGCAATAGTTGCATGGATAAGTTCTGAATTGTTTTTTCAATGGTTTTACTGATGGAAAGCAAAACTCGTCATCGTCGCTTGTGCTTTTAATATCTTCTACTAACCGGTTTTTCTTTTTTATCGTATCATCGTCGATCTTTTTTTTCTTTTCTGTCACTTTATTACGCGTTCTTGACGAATCTTCTTTGGCTGAATCATGATATTTGCAGTCCGTCATATGGCGGATTAGATGGTGTTTTCTTTTAAAGACACGTTGGCAATTATTGCAAGTATAACCCTTCTTCACAGATTCACTCATTGACTGTAGAATTGTCGATTCATTTTTTTCTTGATCTCTTGAAGTGTTGGAGTCCATTTTCTCGGCATATTTTTCTGCAGTGCAATTATCTGACAAATTGCGTGTTTCTCTTTTTGAAATTTCTTTAGCAATCAGCGTCATGCTTCTCATCGGATTGCTTTCGTACTTTATCGTGGCATTACTTGCCCACAGTGCAGCATTACACGAGGAATGGTATGCCGTGAAAGATCTCTCCTTTGTCAGCTCGCACCTGGAAAAACAACAAAGGCGGCAGATTTGAATCGATTTCGTCGAAGGCGCGAAAGGCTGTATCTACATAGAGAAGCAGAGAGAAGGAAAGGGCCACGATACTCTTTCGGCTTAAATTTTTAACGTTTCTTATCGTTAGGACACTCGCAGAGATTCGTTGTGCCGGCTCTTAATATGATTGTTCAGGTAGCGCTTCTGCCGAAAAGCGAGACCGCAATGAACGCAGACAAACGGCTTATTATCGGAATGTATAAGTTTGTGTCGCGCGAGTTCGGACTTGACTCGAAACTTCCTCTCACACACGTCGCACACATGATTCTTCTCGCCGGTGTGCGTGGTTACGTGAGCCAGCACTTCCTGCCGCCGACGGAATCGCTTGCTGCAGTATGAACACGTGTGCGGGAATACGTCGGTGTGTAGTTTGCTGTGGATGTACAAGGACGCTTTGGATTTAAAGGTCTTCCCGCAGGAATCGCAAATATATGGTCGTTCACCGGTATGAGTACGTCGGTGATCGTCTCGCGTCGCCTTGGACGCGAACGATCTGCCGCATAGATCGCACACAAAATTCTTCACCTTCGCATGCACATCTTTGAGGTGCCTGGTGAGTCCTCCAGAATCACGGAACTGTTTGCCGCACACGTGACAAGTAAACGGTCGCTCATCCTTATGGATTCTCATGTGTCGTAAATATGAGTCTTTCAGCTTGAAGCATCTACCACACTCGGCGCACTGAAACGTATTCTCTTTATGCGTCGCTTTTCCAAGAATCTTGCACAGATCTTTAGTGTCCTTTTCATTATCAAGTATCAAATGCATCGAGTTGTCGTCAGAAGAAATGTGATCTCTCTCGCTTTTCTTCACCTCATGTGCGACAGTGATCGTCCGAAGCTCGTTGTTGTCCTCGAGATCAGAATTTTTTATAGAATGGTGCATCGAAACAGGTTCTCCCTTCACTTCGACAGGCAACTGATCGTTACTCTCCGGCTGTTCAGATACGGTAGATGGTTGATCGTGCGCCGTGTCCATGACGGCGATCCAGACCGAGTCGGAATCCTCGGTCGTCGCGTTCGGCTTTGTCAGGTTGCGGATTCTTGGCTGGGACCGTTTCCTGTATGGCTTCCAAAATGCTTTCGGCGTGTCCGGGGACACTTTTAACGGTGTCCGGACGCCGCATGACCTGCAAAATAGCCGAAACTTGACTCCAGGTTTTGCGATTGCGCGGCATGACGCAGCGGAGGATTGCGATTTCGAATCGGCTGTCACAGCCGCTCGTTTTTTTTTTCTAGGTAATCGCTAAAGCCAACCACCCCGGCTGTTATGGCGTGTTACCTTTCTCTTTCTATGCTTTGCTCAAAAATCTTTCGTTAAGTTGTCGCAAAAATGTTCTTGGCATATCCAACGCCGACAAATTGTTCAGTTTTTATGTTTTCTTATAAAAAGTGGCTCAGCGAAGTTTCACAGTTCGTTATGACGCGTATCACGATTGCTCGTATGTAGTCGATGTCGAACAGTCTTCATCTTTTCGTAAGATACACGGAAAATGTTTAACAAGCTTTATGTGACACTTGCATATATATTATTCGCATTATATTCTAATATTCTATCATCTATGTGCTAAAAATACAGCGACCATGAGCAAACGTTCATATAAATGAGGAACAGGTAACGAGAAAGAGAATTTTTTGCTCTTTTTATTTACTTAACAAATTAGGAAAATATATGAGATCATTACCTGTCAGATTTATTAATTTTTTCGATACTGCAACCTCCACTTTTATCATCGTCCTGTTGACTTGGCTGTAATAAGACGTTTAATTAAATTTCTTATGTTTCTGATTCAAGAGGATTATTTTTTAGTTTAATCACACTTACTAGTGGATCCGTAATATTAGACGCAATATTAGTCGTAATATTAGACGTAATATTAGATGTAATGGTCGTGCTGGCTGTTGTAAACATAGGCGCAGTAACTTCTAAATTATCCAAAGAAGGATTGTAGTACTGCAAATATTTAAAATATATAATTAGAATATTGTATAGTTGATAATGAAAAAGCAAAAATTACAAAAAAATTGATTACAGAAAAATCTTAAAAGCAAGTAATGAGGAAAAAACGAATAATATAGGAAAATAGAATAAAATTAAGCATATCTATAACAGAAAAACATATTTTCTAAAGTAAAGATGTAAAATTAGTTAGGATTGGTAAAGTAAAGAAGCTCCACAAACATGATGTAATGACAGAGTGTAAATGAAGAGTTAAATCTCTTAAAAAAAGAAGTATATATTTAAATTCTAAAGACAAATGGCAAGCCTTTATCTTGTACATGTTATTTTGAACACAAATAAGCAAGAGATCATATGAAGTCAAAGTGAATCTTGTTGCCTAATAATACTTTTGTGTGCATTTTATAACTTCTAGTTCAAACAAATGTTATTATATATTTTATTTGAACTCTCAGAATGTAATACAGAGAAAAATGTCTGGTTGAATCAACTAAAATTCTGGTGGAAAATAAACAAAGAATTCTAGTTAAGTCTGTTAGAATTCTAGAAAAATTTAACTAAAAAATTTTGATTATCTCAACTAGAAATCCAGTTAATTCATTTTTCTTCATGAATATAATTAATTATCTTGCTAATTAATTTTGTAATCTTAAGAATCTCTGCTTAAAATTCTTTAAATCTCTTCATGCATTTTTACCTCTTGTTTATTTCGCAGATGCGAATCTTGCATTTCCAGCAGCTTTCTCTCCGCGTTTAGACACCCCTCATTTAATTCATGCCAGGCTATCAGAACGTTTGCGCAACGTTCGCACAATTGCAACGGCAAAGTGTCGCTTTCGGTTACCTGTGAAAAACAATAAGCAAATGATCAACGAGTTATTTATCAAGTTACTTGAACTGAAACTCGACGTTTATTGTACACACGTGTATCGGCAAATACTTGAGTATTTTACTGATCAAGTCATGTTGTGCTCCCTCGCCCTCAAAGATGGGTATCATACGATCGCTCGTGTTAGCGCATATCCTACAGAGATGCATCCACGTCAATGTGACCTCCGTCTGATGCCTGTGAGACATCGTTTCTTCGATGTTCCCTTCAGGATATTGCACAGCCTGGTCCTGCGATATTAGGAAGAAGTCCTCCTCGGTTCCCTCTGCTTCATTGCGTCCTTCATGCGACACCATACTTTTTACAGTCTCCATCAGAATAATGTCCTCGCCGGAAGAATCCATTCCTGGCGGCATCGAGTTACTAGACTCCATGCTGATGAAAAAAATGACCACGTGTTCAACACGCGATCAACGAAAATTCGTCGAATAATGTAAGATGAAGATGTAATTCTCTCACTGTATACGCGAACCGTAACACGCGTTTAATAAAAAACGTTTCAAAGCGAACAAAAAGTAAACAATGTTGACGCAAGCTTGTTCCTAAGCCTCCTACTTGTGCTTGGAATGTTTCCGACAGCGCTCGCATGCGCTTGACGATTCGATCAGATAGAAACTTGAGAGAGGACATGATGGCCCAAAATCTGTAACTGCAAAATGCTGTCGCGCACTACCGTCCTCTGAAGAAGTGGATGTTAACTATACAACAATATGTCCTCTCTCTGGTTTCTCTCTGCCGTCGATATAATTTCGTTAAGTTCATTTTCCAATGTTGCATATATTATACAAAAAAACATAACGTTTTCGTTTTATACACAAGCATGATTTTTATTATTAATATTTAATCATTAATTTTATCATTAATATTATTAATATTTAATACTTAACAATAAAATAAAATTCAGTGGAGTAGTATCGCTATATTAATATTTTGATTTAAAATTTTATTATAGAAACTTTAAATAATAAGTATATTTCTATACTTGCGCGGCGTTTAAATGATTTACAATTTATAATTGCTTATTATTTTATAAATTCGATTTTTCTTTCATACAATTTTTTCGGTAGCCTTCATTTATTTATTCTAATTGGTTTTTAATTTTTGGAAAAAATATAATTTCTAGTGCGTATTCAAAACACTTTTGTTTGAAATTTTATAGTATATGTAATATGAACTATGTACTGAATACATGCTAACATTGCTTGTCGAATGCGTACAGACCTCTCTATCTTCATAAGACGCACGTTCTCAAATTCTGAAAAAGACTGAAGTTTTTTTTTACGCGTAGTGTTTATATACCACATTTGGAAGCTAGCGTGAACCAATAAGCGCGAGGTATCGCGCTTATTGGCTGGCATGTGAGTGGTGGGGTTCGCCGTTTGGCTCATATAAATAGCGCGCAATTCTCAGTCTCACGCTTTTGCGACTCGAGCAGGGGATGGGGTATGTCCTGTCATTTTAACGTGGAAAAGTTCGCAGCCCTGTCTTCGAATCGATTGTGATTTTTTTTGCATTGATTTTTTTTAATCTCTGCTGATTATAAAACAACGAGAAACGAAGGATCGTTCATCGTTGGATTTCTTTAGATAATCTAAGGTAATCAATAACTAACTTTGTCTTTACTTTTCGTAATAGTGTAAATATCGCGTATGCAGATTCTAGTATAGCACACTTGATTATTCAATCGAAAATATATATTTCTTGCATACTCGTTCGATTGAAAATCAAAACGTGCGATGTCGCGTCGTGTCGTCGCGTCTCGCGTCGTGTCGTCGCGTCTCGCGTTGTTTTTATACGCGTGAAGTTGACTGCACACGGAAAGCGACATCGCTTCCTCATTTCGATCGTATTCACATTTCATTTGTAAAATTCATTTGCCACGGATATAGGATGACACGGCGAAACGGACTGACTCTTAGATGAGTGGAAATGCGTGATCAAATATGGTAATTAAAACTTATGTATACCTGAATGTATAACTTGAATGTATATTTTTATACGCGATATTTAACAATTCGACTATAGATTCAGTAATCGCTTATTAATAATCCGTTCGAACGCGTATTTTGTAAAACTTATTTACCGAAAGTATATCGCTTGAATAATTTACAAAGAGATTTTCGAATATCAGTCTGCAATACGGAAATAACAATTATAAAAGACGAGCGTATTA
>Ga0157364_1001320_pt1 | contig 20775 bp, 9 predicted proteins | sample AttsexASBM2_FD_111476 | JGI IMG/M metagenome (GOLD analysis project Ga0157364, IMG submission 111476) | Fungus gardens microbial communities from leaf cutter ant in Ribeirão Preto, State of São Paulo, Brazil - Atta sexdens ASBM2 | ecosystem: Host-associated > Fungi > Mycelium > Unclassified ...
AGAGAGAAAGAGAGAGAGAAAGAGAGAGAGAGAGAGAGAGAGAGAGAGAGAGAGAGAGAGAGAGAGCGAAGAGGTCGAAGCTGTAGCAGTAGCACGCACGTACATAGGATACGGTTAGAGCCCCGGCTGGGGAGGAGGATACGGCAGAAGTTATTTTGGTACGTGTATCGAAATCAGAATGCAACAACGTACACTCGTCCACCAGCGTGTCGTCGCAACTTTACGAGTGATGGTCTAACAAAACGTTTGAAATTACTTCGAACACAATGATGTAGTTCCGGATCGCTTAGAGGGGAATAGTCTATTCAAAATTTATAATATGATTTAGATAAAGGAAATTTCAACAACTATTTTGTATCCATTTTTATCAATGTAAATTAACTTTAATCCTCTACAGATAAGTGTGGATTTGAAGGCAGCAAATGATTATTTTACTTTAAATTATGTTGTTAATTCTGCGCTATCATCTCTTAACGACAAGGTGATCTTCTGTTTAAGTAGTGAAATTCAGGACAATCTGCGGAGGATTAATCTCTAAAGTTTAATTCTTTAGCTTTTTCAATTCTTACTAAAAAAAAAACTTAAACCGAAATAAAAGTCAATTTACATTGGTAGAAAATCCTTGATTTCCATTGGAAATCAAATTCTTGAAGTCTTAAAAATATTGAGAAATTTCAACATTATTTCTTTAAAGTCTTGAAGAACAGAATAATATTCGGGATTATTTTAAATCTAAATTTATGAGAAAACATGTAACGTTTTTTTTTTTACAATTATCTGCACAATACTAACAATTAGGATTAATAGGATTGCAGTAATATTGGAATAAATATCAGCGCAATACAGAATTGTATGACTAGAGAATTGGATCACGCCATCGGGAATAATTTTCTACAAGAACGAAGGAAAGTTATGAGATTATGTAATGTCTTCAAGTAACATAGCATTAAAGAAATAACCTAATAAGAATAGGCACGATATAAGGAAGTTCCAAGAAGTCCGGTTAGGAAGGTGATAGAAATATATTCTTGTATTTCCGAGTGTCTGAAGCGAAGATGCCAATGTATATTTACAAGTAAAATCACAAAGTCATTTCTTAAGAGCCGCCTCTTGCCGCCGATTCCGGGGCCGCGTTGCACAAGTGGTCGTGTTGCATCCGTATTATGCAAACGTGACAATTACCTACCCGGATTGTCGGGGAACACAAAGAAAGCACGGCGCGCGAACCCCGCGAGATTAAATCGTAGCTGGGAGCTAATAAAGTCGAGATGCATTCTTTCGGTCGCGCGCTTTCGAAATACATTGCGACGTTATGGATCGAAGCCAACGGAACGCACGGTAATCTAATGCTTACTCGCGGCTGACTGTTTTCGTTTTTAAATTCACGTTATCGAAGTCAGTGCGATTGCTTCGCATAGTCCACGAAGCTCGATATTATACGGTTCTCGCACCTGAGAGCCGAGCTAGCGTGTCTCTTCTCTCCCTCTTGTCTCGTATTTTAACAGATCGCTTCCGCCGACTGCGGAGTTTCGCGTATCCCGGTCGTGGCGGAAGAATTATTCAATGGTATACTACGATTTCAATAGATGGCTTTGTATATCGACACAGCAGGAACACAAATGAGAAATCGTTTGATTGTATACAATTTCTAGTTCTCTCCTCGATAAATTCTTTCGAGATCATCGCGCGTGTACAACTCTTTAAAAAAATTATTATTACAAAACTCCTGTACTTTCCAAAACTAGAATTGATCTAATCAAAACTCTTAAGAGAATAAAAGTTCTCAAGGATGCTAACTTCACATGCTTATACAAGTAATCGACAATTTTACGGAAGTCCGTTTTTACTTTTAATTAACTATTTTCACTATTTATAAAATTAATTAATAATATTAATTTCAGCGATTTTTTAGTCCTCTTTTAATCCTGTCTTTAGACAGGATTTTGGAAAAAAAAAAAAAAACAAAAAGATCATTTGAAACTCTATGATTTAACGAAACTTTCGAAGATTGTCGCACCCTCCCGCGATCGTTTTCTTTGCCGTCTCTCCGTAAACACCACGAAGTCTCGACGGTGCGAGGCTCTTCTCTTTCTTTGGCCTAGCCGCCTAGAGAATACCGTGTGTGTATGTATACTTTGAAAGTGTACCGACTCTCCCTCTCCCCTCGCTCTATCGTAGCGCGCACGCGAGAGATGCCTTTGTTCTCGCCTTTCGGTCTACGAAAAAAAAGAGGAAAAAACATCACTGTGCGAATCTGACGCGTATGCGTCACACGAGAGCCAGATAGGATAGGTGGTACCGAAGGACTCCTCTTCGAGGAAAGAAGAAGAGGGACACAGGTGGTGAGGAAAGGTACGAATACACTAGGGACGAGGGGATGAGGGCGGGGGTCACGGGAGGGAGAGAGAGGGAGGAGGAGCAGGACACTCGGAGGGAGTTCGCAGAGTTCTGGCTGGGTGAGCACACGTCCGGTCATTATCGGAGCTTATCTACATGAGCACACCTCAAACGTACCTAACCAAACCTCGTCGCATGTAGCGAGAGTCGGCCGGTATTGTAACCGTGTTTATAAAGCGCGTCTCTTTCTTCTCTCCTTTCTCGTTAAAAAAAAAAAGCGAGAGAAGAAATCACGCTATATGCCATATTTTGACGTTTCATCGAGAGAAAATGTTCCGTGATTCGATCCGAGAACTTACTTGCGAGACGCGTGGTATTCCCTGCGATTGCATGACTATGACTTACCTGAAACCACAAAGGAGACAACATAAGTTATTAAAATTGTCGTAATAAACTTTTTAGAAGTGTGCAAAAATTAATAAAAATTTTTTTTATATTGTAGTATTTGTTGTTGTGATAATTGTGCGGTAATGATATGAATAAATAAATTCACATTTTTTTATTTATTCGATTCATATATAAAAAAATTATAATTTTTTTAAATATCATTAGCTTTTCCTATCGGATAGCTATCGGATAACGATTCAGTTAAAAAAACAAATTTCTCTTTCATATGTAATAGGATTAGCGCAACTCTATATATATAATTTATGCTAACTGTCAAAATAAACTGGCAAAACATTAATCTTCACGGTAATTATAATATCTCATCTTAATACATTTTTAGTATGTATTGTGGAATTTAATTTAGTTATGATAATTCAATTCTCCTAAAGCTCGCAAGCGTTTCAATAAAAAATCTTAAATTAAAACCTCGACATTTTAAAGCATATATACATTAAACATTTTTTTTATCTCTGCAAGCAAGCTGCAAAAGTACTCTGCTCTTATTTCGCGCGATTATCTTATTTATATCTTATAAAAATGCCAGCATAAAATAAATATAAGAATGTAAGTTTTTATCACTAAGGATGCAGGAGATCGTATTATGCTTTCGTGCGGATAGTTCTGAAGTGTAGAAACTGACCAAAGAAATAATATCTAATGTATCTTGTATTACTGCTGGAAACGTTTAAAATCAGGACATGCCGGAAATCTTGTCATCAAAATAGCCCGGCTATTTGATGTTATTAGCTCTATCGCCTAATTTGAAAAATTGCTTCAAAAAAATAAGGAAAATCAAAGTGATAAATTCAAGTGATGTGTTTGTATAAAGTAGGAAGATAAAATCTTTACATAATATTCCTCAAGATAAGTTTAAAAGAAAAAAACTTCATGGTATGCTTGAGACTTCTCACAGAAAATATAAAATAGTAAGTTGTAATAAAAAATTTATTGACGCGTACATATTTTATATATTATAATTAAATAAATAACATATAATAATTAAATGATCATTTTTATGAATCATTCGATAAATGTTGAATTCTTTTTACTCTCTAAAATCTTTGGAATGTAATTCTAAAGTGACAATTGAATTAGTGTTGAAAAGGAATAGCTCAATTGCCAATTTCTAAGAATTAAATTTCACTCTTTAAAGTTAGATTCCACTCCAAAGATTTTAAAGATTACTTTTAATCTTTTTGTTAAAATGCTAAACACGATTAGAAGATTTTGGGTTCCTAAAAAAACTCGAACTTCATTCGCTTTTTCGGATCTCTGCTTTGTTAAATCTATAGTCAAATTGAAATGTGAGTCGTCACTATTCCTATTCAATTATATATTATTTTATACTAAAACAATGATTATATTTGACACAATATAGTATCAAATTTTAATAAAAATTTTAGTAAAAAGTCGTGTTTAGCATTTTAACAAAAAGATTGAAAGTAATCTTTAAAATCTTTGGAGTGGAATCTAACTTTAAAGAGTGAAATTTAATTCTTAGAAATTGGCAATTAAGCTATTCCTTTTCAACACTAGTTCAATTGTCACTTTAGAATTACTAAACGATATATTTAGTAGGAGCAATGGCGACTCGTTAAATTAAATTTGACACTATAGATTTAACAATGCGCGGAGATTTTTACGAGATTTTTTGAACGCTAAAGACTCTTAGCAAAGAGGAATGCTCCAAACGTGTGGCGGTAAGCGGCAATCCGTAAGAGTAACACGATGGCTGGCAGTTAGCCGTCGTCTAATTTCGGCGAGCGTTCTCAAGGCGCATTTCGTCATCACGTCGGTTACGTTAACGAGACGTATGTATCACGACGCAGAGCAAGTGGAACACGTTGTGCGCGGCGCGTTGGATCATTTTCGAAGCACAGAGGTCAGCGGCGACGTGCACGAAGAGGGCAGCGGCGGCGGCGAGAGGTGGAACTACGCTTCGGTGCACCTGACGGAGTGCGACGAGTCGAATCGTAACTCGACATCAGAGACCGAGAGCGGGGCCGAGCCGAGCGAGTAGCCCCGCGAGTAATACAGTCGAAATACGCGTAATCCAGCCGCAGCCTTGGAATTGGAAATGGGACTCGTGTGACCCGTTCAAATGCTTTTAACACACACACACACACACACACACACACACACACACACACACACACACACACACATGTCCCTCCTGATGCATCTTCATCAAAAACCGAAGATGCTGCTCTCAAAGAATAAAAAGCCCAATTCCTGATGCTTTTTCCGCACTTTAATAAGAATACTCTTCTAAATTATATTTTAGAAATTATTAATTATATATAATAACATGTTCGAGAAACAATTTTACAAATTATATCGATATCGTTTTATAAGATAATAAAGTAGAGAAATTATTCTTAAAAAGGATGAATTTTTATTTACGACGAAAAAACATGATCTGGATTTTTTTCTCGGAATGAGAGCAGAGAATATAAAAAGGGACGCCCATCCGTATTAGTGCGTGGCCTCCGTTGGAATGACCCACGTAGGGAACACGTGCATTCGCGCGAACACGATGCAACGTACCCACGCCGCATTTATCCGGCATTGTCTTCTTCCCCTCCTGCGTGTGCAGGCGCCATTCTGCTCGCCTACCTCGTGAGAGAAACTCCTCCTCGCGCGGCTTAATTAACGATCATCGGGTATTCCCGCGACGTAGAAATCATTTACATTTATTCGCCCGTTATCTCGCGATTGCGCCTTGTTCCCCTGTATGCTGTGCGCAGAATTTTTTCGGAATATCCTATAAAACTTCTGCAGCCCACAACCGTTTAATCCTCTGTGTGTAATCTTTTTTATCCGACTCCAGTTTTTTACTGTTCTAGACTTTCAAAAAAAAACAGGGTTACTTTCTAACATCTCAATTACATTACACTGTTAAAAATGTTCTTAAATTTCATTAACTTTTAATGTACACTGTTAAAAATTTCATGAAATTTAATATACTTACATAAATTACACAATTTGAATTTCATGAAACATTAAATTTAATGTATTTTTTATGAAATTTTATGAAATTTAACACGTTTTAAATATACACGTTCATTATATTTAAGTAATTACTGTAATTTAGTTTTTTTCAGTTCAAATCATTCATTACTTTTAATTTCATTCATAACCACGAGCTTCATTTACAATTTATATGTAAAGAAAGCATTTCTAATAAAGTATCAAATAGATTTTTAACTTAAATGTTAAAATCTTTATTTAATAAACAATGAAATTTGAGCAAAAATAAGAGTGAAATTTGTGAGTGAAATTTTATTTATGCCAAAAAAATTCAGATTGCAGAGGATTAAAATATCTATTCATTTCGAATCTATTATATATTTGTTATTCCATTTTTATCGTGGAGTAATAATGTAAACGCTTCTTACAAAATCGAATCATTTATTTTGAGAAAGATTTTATCGCTAAAAATATTTTATTAGAGAAAAATTAAAAATGCATTTTTTCGTGGAGCTACTTTCATATTCACGGAAAAGACTTTACTCCCAATTCTATCCCATCCCATTAATACAAAAGTTCTCTGTAATAGAAATGCTAATAATGTACTTTTATACACCTGTATGGAAATGTAACGACGAGGTCTTAAGCTTCTAAAAATATGCATTTAATGAATAAAAGCATCGTCTCAAAGCGAATGATTCAACTACTAGATTATAAAAGAAAAATTTTGGCTTTTCACCTAATTCTGTACCATAATTAACGTAACAATAAAAATTCATATTATTAAAAAATTATTATATTATTATATTATAAAAAAATTCATATTATTAAATAACATATTATTCATAAGAATAAACAATGTATTAACGAAAATTTTAACCTCGAAGCTAAAAAAGAAATTTCAATAGAAATAAACGTGATATCTTTTTTTCAACAGCCAATTTAAAGTGGTTCTGTAAACGCCTGATACATTGAAATCAGGACCCCATTTCCGTCACTACTTGGCAATGCTCGTTGAATAAAAAAACGCTCGCACACATATAAATTGCCATTAGCTACGTACAGTCTTAAATATCTTGGTCTTATCTGAGAATTCCGGTTTTATGCGCGAACATACATTGAGCAATCATATACGTGATTTCATTCACCGCCGCCGTTTGCTTTCTTCCCCTCAGATCCAATTCGCTTCATAAGCGCTAAATGTATTAGCTCTTTTCAGCTATAATGTATGTTGTAAATTTCCGTTAGACTAGTATAAGACGTCAGATATAGAAAAAAGGGGACTTAATGACCAATCGCGAAGTTAGAAATTATGAATGACAGACAGTATATTAGTGCGCCAATGTTAGAGAGATAGTTAAAAGATTTGTCATAAAATGCGTTTGTATATGAATTAACAGTTAAATCGCGAGATCAATGTCTATATCAAATGTATTCATGAATATTTATAATTAAAAAATTAGACTTTCTAAACCTGGTATTTACATAAAACATCTTTATTTCAAGAGTTTTAGATATACTTTGCATTTATGATTAATGTGCAGATTTCAATTATCTTTTCTTACAAGAGATATCTTTACTGGTGTCGCTCCAAATGTTGTACGATGAAAGACAAGAGAACCTCGGATACCCGAAACAGACGCGCGAGGAATTAGCTTCCCTGCGGCGCGAAGAACGACGACGATCGGATTAAGCCGAAGGGCAATTAATTAAATCGCGGCAAATAAGCCTTCAGAAGACTCGTCGCCACGAGGCATCTACTTCGAAATCAGTAGAGAGGCTACGATTACCATAGCCTGGAGCTATCATTAGTCCTCGCTTTCATCCCTTCGGTACTCTGTCACGCTCTGCTGATATCGTACGCCGAATGGACCAAGTGTTTCGCTTTGCGTACGTTACTAGCAAAAAAACATAACTATCTGAGAACGATACGATCGATTTGCTGTTAATTGAATAAATCATTGAAAACGATAGAGGAATTTTTTTGACGAGTTTCACGCAAAGACAGAAATTCCTATACATCCACAAGAAGAGTTTTATTCTTAAGTAATATCTCACACAAAGCAGCGTCTACAATGAAATTTTCAAGCGTAAAACTTAGGCTTTAAACCTTAAATAGAAATTAATCAATCACAGTCGAATATGAGAATAATCGACTTGATTGATCAATTTCTTATGGCTTAAGATTTAAAGCTTAAATTTTCGGGTGGGCCCCTATTCTTGAAAAGAAATGTATACGAAAAACTAGGGATGTATACGTAACGTATATTATAGTATTTCTTTTCAAAAATAGAAGATCCTGATTGTTATCATGTGCATTTTATTAACTTTGAACAAGCATTTGACTGATGATTCTGACGTAGCTGCCGCCATTATGCGCAATGGAACCTTATATTTCTATACCATAGTGTAACTCTAATAGAAATTATCATTGTTTTTCTATGAAAACAAGAGCGATGTTTTCTATCTATCTATTATATTTATCATTGTGTTCGACAAAAATTATCGAGTAAATAATTTTATATGTGTGCATATTTATTGCACACAATACACATTGCGATAGTAGGACTGAATGAACGCTTTAGAACTTTGAAGCTACGGTTCTCAGGGCTCGGTTGTTTTGACTTGTGGGATTTTTCACGGATGGTGGTCAATTAGAGCACAGCTCTGGGCGAATATCACGCAGACGGTGGCTGCGTACGGTTAGCGCATTGGCCGGTGAAAAATGAAGGTAGTTGGTTAAGCGAGTAGGTAGGTGGGTAGGTAAATGACGTATAGATGTGTATCACGCACAATGCACACTCGTGGGAGCCTGCGTGCACTCACTCCCACGCCGGTTTTTGTCCGAACACGCTCGACAGACCGGCCCGTCGCCGTCGCCGTTAAAACTGCTACAAGGGTTCTCATCACGTCGCCCTGCGATGTAATTTCATAAATATCTTTCAATCTTGGGGATCGGAAATATGGAAAGTAATCTTGGATTGCAGTTTTTCAATTTGTCGTTAAAGGTTTTGAAAGAAGATTTAAAAAGTTGGACACTTTTAAATTCTCTCTCTATGTAATAAAAAGTAATTTCAACTATCGATTCAGGGTTGCCACAAAAAATGAATTTTAAAATACCTTCCCTGGTCTTATTTCCTGACTTTTCCAGATTTTCCAGATGAAAATAGAAAATAATATAAAATATGTAAATTGTAACATTTAGACTCAAGAAAAGCTAGTATTATCTATATTATTAAAAATATCGCAAAAAAAGCTTAAGTATAATATAATTTTGAGTGCAAATTCAAGCCACAGCAAAAAATTAGTTTTGGAAAAAAAAGAATGCAGTTATAACGAAAAAGAGATCAAATAAAAATAGTGAATAAAATATAAATTTTAATTATTTTATTAAAATCGTTTAAAGTTTCGAACTTATATTTATATGACTATAAACGTCAGATATAATATAAATAATTAAAAAAATTCTAACAATTATTTGGAATAGGAGCAGTTTCAGGAAACTGTGAGCAATTTCGAAATTCCAGACTTTTTTTACATTTTCCTCTGACTTTTCCCGGTTTCTGTGATCAATTTCAAATTCCCTGATTTTTCCCAGTTTTCTAGATTTGTGGTAACTCTACTATTGTAAAATTAGATATCGATTTAAAAATCTATGCGTCTAAAAATCAGACATATTTGAGAACAATAAAACAAGAGAATGGATTAATTTGCAATACGTTTGATATATTGACATGGTTTTTTCTTTACGTGCGAATTCCATTGGTATGGTGTGTTAAACAAGTCGTGCGGGTAAACCAAGTAGTAGATAATTAATTTTCACGGAATAAGAAACGAATTATTGCGTTACGAATTCACTTTTATTGATGGTAGTTTTACCGCAGTAGCAGTTTCTCTCTCGGCAATTGCTTTGCCGAACAATGCTATTCTCTCGAGTTGCTATGCAGGTATGCCCGCCATACGTTAAATTGGGACATCTTACGAAGATATACTTTTAAGAAAAGTTCGATTTTTTCAGAAAACTTCTATAAAATTCCTGAATCTTTTCAAGATACAAATCTTTTGCGTTTTCTTGTACGAATACGTAATTATAAACTTTCTTATTAATACTTTTGGAATATTGAAGCTTTCTGGGGTATTTTTTTCAGAATCTTCAATGCCAAAGGATTATCGCCATGTCATGATCCATTGCTAATGCAAATGTCTTAAGACATTAACAATGGCATTATAGCAATGGATCATGACACGACGATAATCTACAAACTTTTTGGCGCCTCTGAAGTTTCCTGTTATCTCTCTAAATAATTTATAGTTTTCCTTATACGATTACGATTTTCCTCGTCTTTCATTAATGAGATTTATAGAGAAGAGAATAATTATTTAATAATCTTATAAAAAATAATCAAATATACTCTCATCATGTTTTAACGTATTGTTCATTAAATTCAACGCCTGCATTAACTTGTGAACGCATAGCCGGCAACAGGACGATTAAAGTTTAACACACGCGTGAAAAAAAAGACGTTTATCTTCGACTTTCTAAACTACCCTCCCATGTCGATAATAGCATTTACGATGCGAAACGATAATAAAGAAGTCGGGTGAACTGGCAGCACCTGTGTCACATTCCCGTATACATAGTTCGAACACCTGTAACACCCTATGTCCCGGTGTCTCGACGTTTCCTTCCAATTTCCCACACACACCGCGCCTTTTCAATAATGGATCGCTCTGGTGAATTCCAGAGAAAGGGGGCACCCAAAGCCACTGTGCATTCGGACATTAATTACATACGGCTGCGCCAATTAACATATTGGTTGTATTGTTATTGAAACAAGCTCGAAAAGGTGGAACGAAAGTGCTCGCGTTTTCATTCTATATGCATTTCTATGACGACTTCATTAAATAGAATATACAATGTGCCATCTTACTGAATAACCAAACGCTCAAAGCTTCCTTTTTTTCGTTCCAAGTATATCAACAAATTTTAGATAAGATTTCTTTACAGTATTAAAAAAAGACGAGAAGGAAACTGGGAACTACTGTTGTCAAATTCGTCAATAAACATATTAAAAACGTCAAAATTAAAAGCAACAGTATAAAAATTGAACGAGACTACGAGAGAATATAGCCACAGCCACGGAGTTAAGGCCAAAAAATAATTGGCGTTTATTCTGATACAGGAGGAACAAAGGCAAGTCAAGATTCAACGAAGCGTGACAAAGGCGGACCGAGCCCAGCGGCATATGCCGAAATGTCTTTCTCTCACTCTCTCATTCTCTTTCTCTCTGTCTCTAGGATGGCGGCCGTGTCCAGCGGCCGAAGACAATTGCCTTCTCGTGTTCGGTCGAAAGTGCGTTCCCTTCGGGTCTATACTCGTAGATAACCCAAGCTAATGTTAATGGCGGAACAGGTGCCCGCCGAGGCGTGACAAGGTGACGTCATTGGTCCCCTCATGCCGCAACGTGAACGCCGCTCGTTGTTCGCCACCGCGATCATTGAGTATTGCGTGAAGTATATGCAAAAAATAGATGCAACAATCTCGCGTATATACGATATATTGAATATATGTGCAATCAATTAATCGATACAATTTGTGATAAGAACGACAAATTGCTTGTCGCTGATTACTACATTTAATGTTAATTCGCTGTACTAATTTCTTGGAGAATAATTTTTCACACCTTCGCCGAAGAATAAAAGAAACGACAAATAAGAACTTAAAAATAAATTGATAAGAAAACACATAAAATTTATATACAGATAATAGTCTTGAATTTGAAGTATGAAATCTAAGAGATTATGGACTCTAGAATGAGAGGATATGCAATGGCAGAATTGCATGCAGAGCTTGCAGTGACCGGCAGCTATTTGCGACGAGAAAATATTTCAAAATACCGACCGCAAGAGACCTTGAAGAAGCTATAATTTCTCAGATCAAATTCGTTAGGTGGCAGCACGAATCGACAGGAAACTCCGAAATGAATTCATGTGAGAAGTACAATTGTTCGATTATGAAGATCTCAGATCTCTTAAATTACGTTGCACCATAATATACCTATACTATTATCGCGTCTTTGATAAAAAAATCCAAACAATATTTCAAAGCTGTTAGTTTTGAAGATGTTTTTTTAGATATCTCAGATCTTTACGCTTAGATTGCTTGGGATTTTTCTGTAGAGCACGTAATTTAATAATTAAAAAAAAACTCTGGGACTCTAAGAATCTAGGACGTTCGAAGATAACACAAGGATAATTACATCTTTTACATGTTATTTGGATCCGTACACTGTACTGGAATAACGAGTACGTGCTATGTACGTGTCGGAGAACGTGGAGCGATAAAGTTGTCCACCGATCCAATGCGCGAGACGCGCCGCATCCCTCTTCCTCCCGACCATTAAGTCCTCGCGGAGAGGCAACGAAACGGAGAGGAGAGGAGAAGAGAGAAGAGCCATCGAGGATTGGACAAACGAGACTCCTCCCGTATCTTATCTGCCTCCAACCTGCACCCACGCGTCGATTCACCGGCGACCGCGCTTATGCAAGAGCGAGCAAGAGGAAAATGCAGCAGTCGCCGAAGGGGAGGAAGTGAGATGAGAAATTTTCCATCAGCATAACCCGCACATATCGCGTCATCCATCTCCGTGCTGCACCACTGGGCTGCCAAGCGACGGCAGCCATGACCTCATCCCGGCCAACCCGTCTGATGGTGCATTGCGCAAACTGACGACGTTAGTGGGGCAGACGACGATGTGCAATCGCATTTCGCATCGCACTTGTCACGCGCGTTTTAAATGGACATGCCGCGAAATCAGGCTATCGCGATTGCGGCCCGAATTTTCGCGTAAATCGCGAACCGTTCAATTTTAAATTAATCTTATGACGTTATATCGTACGCTTCATGATCGTGATACAGTTAGGAACAGTTGGAAGAACGAAAAGTGAGAAGGGAAGATTTCCACCTTAAAAATAAAAAATCGATTACGGATCTTCACGTTTGCATTTCTAACATGGAATGTATGATTTCCATTTTTTTTTTTCTATTTGGAAACGTGAAACTAATCTTTTTAGATATTGCTGCACAAGTTGCTTGGAATGTCTAGCACGCTTTAGTGAAAGAAAGGAAATGATCCGACTATGCCGCCGGATCTTTACTTTAATCATAAAAGAACCGCGGCTAGAATTTAGTGAAACGCGTATACAAAACACCAAATCTTAAAAGCTTAAATCGGTGACATGATCGATACCGTTACATACGCCTACCGGCAATCGACCGTACAATCGGATAATATCTCTTGTTGTTCCTATTCGCTGCTTGACCAGTTCCCGAGTAACTTCGAACCTGTTCCATGAGTGCTTTTACCTGCCTTGCGCGCGCTTGGTATCTAGATACCTTCTCGTAGCATCGTTCGTGAATATACACAGCGCGATAATCCCTATTACGCAGTTGCGATTTACGTAAATTTCGCATATATCAAGACATCACGGCCCCTTTTAAATTTATCTCTTTACGCAATATCGTTACTTTTATTTCCCCTTTGCTTTATTTTTCTTATATACAATAATATTGACATATGGGATAAATTTATTAAAAAAAGAAAAAGAAAATCGAATAATCAGCCCTTTAATAAAAATAATTAATGATATATATGTTTTATGTCGCGTGTATTTTAAATTATTTTATGAGTTCTCTATGCCATAGACATTTCACTCTCTAAATCTGAATAAATGGACAATCATTGATTCAGTGCCAAATATGCCACTGTTAATTAATGAATGAAATGACGCAATGTCGTTACTTTTATTTCCCCTTTGCTTTATTTTTCTTATATACGATAATATTGATATATGGAATAAATTTATTTAAAAAAAAAGAAAATCGAATAATCAGTCCTTTAATAAAACTAATTAATGATATATGTTTTATTTTATATGAATTCTCTAAGCCATAGACATTTCACTCTCTAAATCTGTGAATAAGTGGATTATCATTGATTCAGTGCCAAATGTGCCACTGTTAATTAATGAATGAAATGAGGTATCTCTAATATCCTATCTTGCTTCAATGCATAAATATAGTACATTCAACCATTATTGGTATTGTAAGATTGGAATTATAATGTGTTAAAACGTACAAATATCGATATTTTAACTATATACGCTTAAATTTCTTTTCTTTTATAATTGAATTTTACTAATCTTATCCAGCGCCAAATGTGCTAATATGATATGCTAACAATTCAGTACCAAAAAATATGCCACTTCAATAGATTATCCATTGAATCAGATTAAGAGAGCAGATTTTGCGTGTAAAATATTGTTAATATTTTTCACATCACGTTACTTGAGATTTATGTAAAATAAACTATAAAATAAACTATATAAATAAATTCTTTCAATCATTCACAACTATCATCAACTTTCAATCATCACAAACTAATACTTAAAACGCAAATAATCTTTCACACGCAAAGAAATATCGGCCAGTCGACTGGCCGACTTTGCGACGCATCTCCTTTCGCTCCACCCTAATTACCTAGTAAAGGGAACAAAAATAATCGCTTGAGCGGAGTGACGAATCGTTGATGAGAACCGAAGTACCGAAAGTACTTAGCTCACCAATCCTCGACTTTTAATTAGCTTTTCGCGAAATCGAGTCGCGGTCAGACGGAGGGAAGGCAGACACGCGAACAGGCCGCGCGCACGCATCTGCTCTGCTCAAGCGCACCGGCACGCACCGCGTACATCGTAAATAGAAGCTGTCTTAACGTTTATTTCGTGTTTAATTAACCGCCCATTATCTTCCACTCACGTTCTCGTTAACGATAAGATCCGGCAAAATTAAATCCAGAAGAAGAAAAACCTGTTGCGCACCATGAGCGCGAGATGCTCGGATTTCACGATAAAAATTATTCTTATTAATTTTTGTAAATATTATGAAATCTATTGAATATACATAATATATGAAATATACATTATGAAATATATATAACATTTTTAAAGGACATTTAATACACTATGTGTTATGTAATTAAAACAGAATGTATGCATGTTCAAAAGATTATTTAAAGTGCATTTTTATGTAGAATACTTAAACTGGTTGCTAGAATGTCAAAACTTTTTGCAGCATTTTATTATGCTTAAGGATCTTGCTTAATTATTTTGATGGACCAACAAAGTTATTTTTAGATCTGTATCTAGCGAAATTTTTAGTTTTACTTCATCAAAAGCTGTTCTTTCTGTGTATTAATTATCAATATTACGTAATAAAGAATAAAAATAATAAACGGACGGTAAAAAAGATTACAATTGATGGGATTCTTTTGGAATTCATCTGATACAATACAATGTATATTACTTTACATATATAGATACCGCGTACATCTTTATGCTATGTTAAATCTTAACACTTGCAATTCCGAATGCAAGTTGCATTCTTCTTGTCAAGGGCATGCAATTACCGAATGCTGAGTCACATTGCTGCATGCGTGCTGGCTGTGAAAAAGATCAACAACATTCTCGACAGCAAACCCACTTTGCTTTTTCCCACCCTACAACTTTTCACTTTCGCAATTGTCTCGATACCTTGACGCAATCAATACGTAAGCACAATTTTTCAAATCAATATATTCACGACTAACGCTGAATGGCGTGAAATCCTGTTTTACAATTTGCAATATAATATTCATGCGAGAAGCCTAAAATATAACCGACTATGTAAATCTGTTTTAATGACTGTAATATAACCATAATAATCTCTATTTTAACAAACATTAAAATTAAATGTAAAACGCAAGTTCTTTCGCGTTCATTTAATTCCTATAAAAAGAGCTGATATTCCGTATAATGTAAGGATGGAGAAATTCTCGTTGTCCGATCTTACGCTACGGCCGACAACACCGGTGGGTATAATCGCAACAGCAAGAAATCACGTAGAGAAAGAGAGAAACGTAGGAAGAGATTGTGAGCAGGTAGAGCCGGAGGAGGAATGGGGGGAGGGGACAGGGAGGAAGAAGCGGGAGAATGTAGGAGCGAACTCGAGCTCGCCGACTTATAAATAAATCTCGATCGCGTGGCTCTTCTCCCCACCTTGCTCGCGCGCAGCATCTCGGCTCTCCTGCCGCGGCTCTTCTGCTACCATCACTCGATTTTACTCGCGAGCTACCAGAACAGGTAACATGAGAGCAAATCGCTCCGATAACATATTCCCGACAGGCTGATAAACATATAAAATTAATAAACATATATTTATTATATATAGCACACGATGCGATACATTACATCTGAAATTTTTCCTCTACGTTTACCACAATTATATAGAAATTATATTAATAATTTACGAGTCCTGAAATTAATAATATCGATCGAGAGACTGTTCAACTGTTATATATAAATTATTTCAAGCTAAAACGTTAAAACTGCAGAAATTTCCAAGAAAGATCAAATCCTTGTTATACATCTTTCGCAGAAAGGAAATTATCAATTTCATTATTTACAATGGAAATAAATAGAAATATTAAAAAAAAAACCAGCGTTACCGCTTTTGTCGCGAGTTATAGAATAAATAAGTCGAAAGCGATGAGATCTTCATAATTGATAATGAACTCTGAAGTATCAGTGATACACGATATTAGAATGATCGGATACTCAGTGCGGTAAGTACAATTATTTGCATCGGCGATTACCGCAAAACCGATCGTCGCGAAAACTCGTTTGCCATCGTTGATGCATCTTCTTCTTCTTCTTCTTTTTCTTCGAGGTATATACTGAAGTGTATCAACAGCGTTCTCTAGGAGCGTTTTCGTTTCCCTCTCGCAGTACACGAGGTTCTTACACTACTACGTGGCGGAAACCTGTTCGCCTTCTTCATTCGAGGCGACGTCTTCTTGGTGGAATCAATTATATATTTCGTTATTTTATTTGTTTAACGATGTAGCGCTAATCAACGCGTGAGCTCGCGCGCCACCATGACGTCCGCTCGAAAACCGGAGCGCAAAGCTAGAACTTAAATTCTCCCCCGAGGATCGATGGTGTAATGACACGCGCTTGTAACAAATTCATCTCTAACTGGGAAACCGTGTTTCGCGACAATTCAAATTAACTACTACTAGATGCCATTTGTATGCGCGCATTTAGCTCGAAATATCGCTGTATAGCGTGAGAAACGTCCACGGTTTAATTCATTTATTCTCTAATTTGCATACGAGCCTCTCATATTAAACTGTATGACGGAGATAAATTCCGAATTATGAATTCATCGGCTACTGCATAATAATATATTATATTATTCGTCTAACGGTAACGTGAAATGGTTTGCCCGCTAATGCTATGTTTCACACGTTTCATTATAAGTAACAGTTACGCACCAAAGATGATCTAACGGATAAATATAATGCTAAGGAAAACGTTAATCTCTGAGACTAACAACATTGTATTGAGCGCGTCCTGAACGAAAACTCCCCTGGTGCTGGAAATAAGGCGGTACTCAGTGAGGACGCGAAAAAGGAAAGCTGAAAGAGGAGTAAAGAGAGAGAAGATAAAGGAAAGAAAAAAAAAACAGTGGAACTGGTCTACGAACGGCGTAAGACCGACCGGCGTGGTACCGACAGTCGTCGGATGAGCAAGAAAATGGTGAAAGAAACACAGCTTTCATCGCGGAAGAACTATAAGTGACAGATATCCTTTGAGTACCAGCAATCACGTACGAGTTAATGAGTGAAGATGGCATTCAATGAAAAAATTAAAGCGTAATGAGCTGCACGTAAATGAATCACCATAATTATTACTACTTACAGTAGTCACTATTGCGTAGCACATAATAAAATTTGTAAGAAAACACATTAGATTAATGTCACATTGGTGTGCCTCAATTTAATCTCGCAATTTTATTTAAAATGGACAATATATTATTATATGTTCAATAACATGGACAATATATATATGTTTTCTAAATATAGAATATCTTCAACCTCTATTTAAAAATTAATATTTCTATTAAAAATCGTTTCTTATTCTTTTTTTGCGGTGAAACTTTAGCTAAGCTATGTTTAGCTAAGTTTTTCGAAGCTATGAAATGTAAATGTAATTTAATTAATTACTGCTTATCAATAATGTTTATTCCCATATTAGAAATATAGATAAAACGTTTTAAATCTGTTTTTTTTTCTGCACTAGATTGTATTAGAACTTTCTTTCTTGTTTTCACCAAATATCAAACATATATAATTCACTTTAAGTTCAAAAGTGTACACTAGATCAGCTATAGAAAACAGATATTTTATATATAAAACGCAGATTCGTTACTAGCTTTCATTTGAAGCAGATAAAAAGCTGCTTCATAATTTTTTGTCTATAACATAAATATACGATCGATAATTTTAGCATTAATAATATTATTAATGTTTTAGTAAAAAAGTACAAGCCAAAATAAAAATGAATTAGAGAAATAGCAGAAAAGAAAAATATTAATTGAAGCAGGAAAAGACGAAGATAACTGCTGGTTCACGCATGTAAACTGCAGATATAAGAGACGGCTTAACTGGTGCGTGCCGGTCGTGTGGCAAACGAGTCTTGTGGAAGAAGTCGAGAAGGGATAGAGCGAAAATATTGCGAAGCAGAAGCGAAGAGATGAGAAAACGGCCGGACGGTAGTTCAACGCTGTCAACTGGTTCACTCGGCCACTCCTACGCATCAGCTGTTAGGACGATCACCGCGAAACCGCATCTGTTACGTAAGATGCGGCATATCCGTCCAAACTGTAGCCTCGATATCGACATGCAAGTCAATAATACTATTGTTCGATGACGCAAGATTCGCGCGAAGATCATTATGTTCGATGCATTGATGTAAAAGTACAATTTATGTAATAGAACATTTTTATAGTAATTTAAATGTCTATTTGAAAAAATGTTGAGCTCATTAAAATCTGACTGAAATCTGCAACAGATATCAAAATACGCAAATAATACTTATTGAACGATAATAATATCGCAACGACGATAATAAAACGTAAAGTAATAATTATCGAATTATCTGATATATCCAATGTTTGAAATGACACTCACCTTTATTGATAATTCAGATGATTTTATATGCAGATTTCTGTCAGCACTAGCATTTATTTTCTTATATATATATATATATATACATACTTTATTTCGTACTTTGTCTTTAAATATCACTTCACATGGCATTTTTCGAGCAACAACATATTATAAACATATAATATAAACGAAATAAACAAAGATAGACTCGTTATTTTGTGCAAATTCTCATAATAAAAAGACGTGTATATCAATGCATGAATCTTTCTTAACGATCTAAAGTAAACTAGCGGCTAAATCCTCGCCTAATAAAAAACGAAGCATGAGTAACAAACATTATATTTTAGTCGGATGCGGTAACAAAACCGAGATTAAGGGGACCAATGATAGTTTCACCAATCCAACTGGAAGACTGCTTATATATTATTAAAACTATCAAAGCACACTAATTTCTAATAATATAAAATAACTAAATTTATAAGAAAGAAATATAACTGTTGACATACAAATTATAAATAAGATAAATAGCTAAATGTTTGTAATCCTTTCCTTATTAAATTCAAAATAATATTTTTATCTTTCAATATGCAATATATATAATATTTTCAATTTAGTATTCATTTTGAAGAAGTAAAGTTTATTTGCATTGAATTTTCGTTAAATTAAACGTAATTCATTCATCGCTTTTAGATTAAAAGCGCAAAATAATTTGCGAATCGTTAAATGTATAACAAGTGAATCATACAGCTATTTTTTCATATTATTACCACATTTTGATGAGATTCCGTCATAATAACAAAGTTCGCGTCGTATATGACTAACATCAGGAATGCGCAAGTGTGGGCGATTATTTTATTACGATTAATTATATACGTAATTAATCATGATTTCGCGAGTGTTGTATCATACGAGTGCAATAAAATCTGGAGGAAGAAATGAAAGCTGGAAAGAGTATCGCGGAGAGAGTATCTGTTTCTTATTTATTATTTATTATTATGAGCAAATTTAATAATCAATTTCTATTGAAATATTTCTTTAATAGATCCGTTAATTTAAATCGGATGAGTTAAACTAGGACTAATATTTAATCTTGTATACATAATTTATGCATATGTTGATTTATTGTGTGGTTTAGAAATAAAATTTTTGTAAGGAAATGCAATTAAAAAAATATTTCAATATTCACATATGTATTTCAACCATATACATATTTATATAAAAATAAAGTATCTCAAAGTCTTCTTATATTAATAACAATTAGGGATTGTCAGTTCGAATATCATAAATTAATGTTTACAATTAGCGAGTTGTAAATACATCGAAACGATAACTATAGAAGTAGATATTTCGCACAATTTATTGAAATGAGATAGGAATCGAAGTGCGATATCACTGATCAACTCTTTTAATTTATTACTCAAATTAAGTTTTTCAATGTTAATTAAATCTCCAGAATATATGTTATTATAAAACATTGTACAGCGTGGTTATGGGGCACGCCTTGTTTATTAATTCATGCAAATTGTGTATGGGACTGGTTATCGATTTATGGGATCGACGCAAACACATCAAGCAGTATGTCGACTCATCTTATCGACGCTTCTTTCTACGCACTATATCAGGTCCATTGCCCACGCGCTTCTCTTATCGAAGGTTCTCGACGCACACTGCGGCTGTTCGAGTCGATCATAACAAAAAAGAGCTACATTGATAAACTGGTCACGTAAAAAGCTACCGCGACGAGTTTAGACTTAGCTGCTAAAAGTAGATAATTTATTCAGTAAATGGCGCGGACTAACTTGCATCGCGTAAAATCTCATCATGAAATATGATAATCATACAAAATTTATTCAATAGCTATATCTGCTATCTGTTTTAACGTATTATGTGACACGCGTCTTTGAAGATTCTGAATTAGCTGTATGTACATATATAGACAGAGAGTCTCAGTTAAAGGCTACTTGAGAGATAATGA
>Ga0157364_1001321_pt1 | contig 20771 bp, 13 predicted proteins | sample AttsexASBM2_FD_111476 | JGI IMG/M metagenome (GOLD analysis project Ga0157364, IMG submission 111476) | Fungus gardens microbial communities from leaf cutter ant in Ribeirão Preto, State of São Paulo, Brazil - Atta sexdens ASBM2 | ecosystem: Host-associated > Fungi > Mycelium > Unclassified ...
ATGTATTATATTATATATATTTGTATTGTTGAATGAAATTATAAAATTGATTATGTTACTATTGATGTTTACTAAATTTTTCTAATATATTTTTGATGGCAAATTACGTTTTTGTTTGTCAAACGTTTGGCAAACGTTTTATTACTGGATTATGAAAATTTGTCCTAAAAAAATAAGCTCTTGATCTAAAAATTGCAAAGAATCTTTTTGTTTTACAACTGACATCGTTCTGCATATTAATTTTTCATATTGAATAATTAATTTCGTGTTTAATTTACACTAATGGCGAATTCGATTGGAAGAATTAATGCGCACTAGTGCATATTAAAGCCGTTGTACATTTATTTAATATGAGTATAAATGCAAATATTTCGAATGATAAAATACATATTTTACCTAATAGTACAATAAAATGTATTGAATATTTCAGGATTTAATCGATTTCTATTTACGTATAAACATATCTTTAAGTTATTTTGTGTACGACGGCTTTAATATGCATTAGTGCGCATTCTTTCAATCGAATTCGCCATTAGTATAAATTAAACACGAAATTAATTATTCAATATGAAAAATTAATATGCAGAACGATGTCAGTTGTAAAAACAAAAAGATTCTTTGCAATTTTTAATGTGCATCAGTGCGCACTGAGTGCGTCCAATCGAATTCGCTATAAGTTTTAAAAGTTTATTTATTATTTAAAAGTTTCAGAATACCGATTGTATAGCAATAGTTCTAGATTTAATGACGTAATTAAAAATCTCAAGAATAATTTGATATTTAATAACATAATTAAAAGTGTTTTTAAAACTTGCAGCAATAAAGGAGCGTAAATAATCGAGTTGTTCTACTTATGTGACATCAGGTAGTTACAGACAATTTAAAATCAGCCGTAGTTCGCAGTGTCGCGCACAGATGACCCTCGCAGTGGCTTCGTCACGAGTGTTTCGGGATAATTCGGATCGAGTTCCCGCGCATTCTCGATTCCCGCGTTTCTGTGATTGTTGCCGATGTTGCCATTTCTATTCAAGTAGTTCTAGTTTTGTACTGATCATGCTCGATTAATCAAGATGAATATTTAATCATAAGAACTCGATAATGAGGTAAACATTATTTTTTCGCCACAAAATCGCTTTTATCAAACTTTCTATTTCGAAGTGTCGAAAACTTCTCAAGCAAAATGCAAATTATAACATTAAAAGGGTTCCAAAATGAGTTAATTTTCGATTATCAGTTATAATTCATTTTGAGTATGATCAACGCGACGTTACAAATATTTTAAAGCGTTTTTTGATTACGGTTAATTTATTATAAAATTCTTTCTTCTTTCGTCCATCAAATGCTTTAAAGCATTTGTAATGAAACTTTATTGTCATTGTGATTCGTTTTGCTTAGATCTTTAAATTTTGAAGAAGTGACGATAGCTTGTTCTAATGAACAGCATTTCGTAATCTTATAGATTATAGAAATTTTAAGATTATTACCCAGTCAGAAATGATAATGAAATCGACATCGAATCGACGTCGATTTGATGTTGATTCCATCATCATATCATTTTTCTGATTGGATAAAAAATCATAATTCGTGAAAATAACATTTATTTAATTTTGATTCGCGCAAATACAAATGTTTAGAAAACAGTTATATAATATAAGACGCGATCATATCATGATTTCAGAATTTTTCTATCTATATATATATTTATTGTAAAATTAATAAAAATCTATAATATTGATCATATTTAGAAGATTACTTATAATTGTTTAGAATTATATATCCAACCTCAAACAGTATTCTGATGAAAACAAAAATCGGAGCTTAAATCGGAGAGTAATGGGAGAGTAACAAAAGCGAAATTTCTAGAAGACGAAAATTGAAATATCAAAATGTAGGTGCATATCAGAGACGTCTGTTTGCTCTTTTACCTCGAAAATCGTTCGGCAACTCGTATCTACTACATGCCATCTCATTTGCGTTTCAAAGACCGAGTTCGAAGCTAATGCAGATTTTCACACCTAAATTAAATTCCTATATATTTATGATAATGTATCCAACTGATTCGTTAACATATACATTCATCTCTTTTAATACTTCTGTTTTATAAATAATGTATTTGAACTGTTATACTGTCTGAATTTATTGTACAAACGCTGAAATAAATATTATCAAATAGAAATTGGATGGAGTACATTATGTATAATTTAATGAGGAAAATAAGTAAGAAAGTAGTTTTTAATTCTTTTCCTCTTTATGAATTTAAGATTACGTATTGAAAACAAACAATTGGCTAGTTAATTTTTAGATCAAAGCTTATGTTGCACAAATTAGGTATGGGAAAAAGTTCGTGGCGTTTTTTTAATGTCATCTAATGGGAAAAACGCCACGAACTTTTTCCCACACCTAATATATAAAATAAAATATATGAAATATATGAAATCAAACTGTATTAATATATTAAAGATTCTAACAAATATAAATCAAGTGATATAAAAATACTACATTGCAAATAAATTTCAAATTTTTTAGTGTATGTAAATGTAGTATTTTCTTTTAAGAAAACACACCTTGCGTATGAGTCTGCTACATTCATGTGTAACGATCTATTTTTAGTATATAAGATTATTATTCAGTTTTTAGTAAAGTGAAAGATATTTTCAATTAATAGGATATTTTTTATTTATTTCATAAAAATAATTTCATTTTATAATCTAACATTAAAGTATAGTTTACAGCTTTGTATCGTTCGGAATTAATTCTTGGCATTCGAATTGCTCGAAGATCAAGCTGTGATCAAGCTCGCCATCTGCTAGCTCGCATCTCAGATTTACATTGCCGAACGCATCTTATAAAAGAAACGTAAATACTTCTTTTACATTTCATTGTTTCAATTTTCGTCTTCTAGAAGTTTTGTTCACGCTTCTATTACTCTTGTATTACATCCGAGTTACGCTCCGATTTTTATTTTCATCAGGGTAACGATGTCATATTACTCATAGTGGAATTATATAAGATGAATTATATAAGATGATGATTGTGCATAATGACAGTTCGAGAGTTCGATCAATCAAAATTGTACTAATTTGCAGTGTACTTATTTACAGAATGTGAATTTTTGCAAATGAACTCAAAAATTGATTAGTTAACATAGATCTCCCCACTACTTTCAATCCACTGCACATCTATGAGAATGATTCACCTTACTTTTTACACTATTCCTTTTGAAAATATTTTTAAATTTATTTTCTAGAGGAACTGAAAGCGCACTGATTGTAATATTGTGTGTGCTGGAGGAACTCATTTGATAGAAGTTTAGGTAACAATTTTTATGTAAATAATTATATAATTTATGTGAATATCTACATAATACTGAACAAATTCTGGGATGCAATAATGTTCCAATATTTCTGCAATATTTGGAATGCAATATTTTATATTTAGCTAAATATTCTTGAAATATTCATAAAAGGTTCCTAAAATTAAAAAAAAACTTTCAAGAGTATTTCGGAATATTCTGAAATATTTATGGAATGTAAAAGCAATATTTAAATATCGGTTAAAGTTAAAAATTCCATTTATATGTATATCGTTACATATTCCGAGAATATTCCATTATATATTCTGCAAAATTTTAATTTTTTCAGAAATTCCAGATTCGGTCGTCTCTGAATCACTTTTTAAATAAAATTGTACAATGAAAAAAAACGTACATGTTCTTTTATCTTGGAGTTTAATTTTAAACTGCAGTTTTGAAGTTCACTGGCGAAATCATGATGGAAAAAATCTAGCTAGGTATAGTGTGCTTTGCACATATATTTTTTAACAACTAATATCAGAATATACGACACCTTATCTACTATGTTGCCTCGGTTATTTAAATTAGGCGCATGTATTAATAAATCATTAAATTAGTACTATATTTAAATTTTTACAGTAACGCGAATTTCTAAAATCAACGATCTCATCGATATCAGAAACATTTCTGCGGATACCTTCAACATGTCATTTAAAAATTACCGTAGTTTAAATGTTTAAATCGCCGTTTAGTGTCTGCGCAAAACGAATTCATATCGAAAACGAGCATATATCTGGGTTTCTTCCATCATGAGCGAAGTGCTACAATCGTTATATTTTCTTTCAAGTGATTTTTACGAGCAAATGCTCTCCGCCACGGTCCTCTGTCGGCTAAGATGTGTATTGCTCGTTCAAGAGTGATTTTCGTGATATATATAAGAAGTATTCAACATTCTAATATTTTATCGATATTATTTTGTGATGATTCTTTCATTGTTTCAACGAATATTCCACACTTTGGGAACAAATCAAACTTTCTATAAGTATTTAGCGTTAGCTGCGTGACATCTATGCTATTCCTATAAGCGCAAAATATTCCTAGAATATTATATGGTTATTAAAAAATTAAAATAAGTTATTATAATATTTCGAAAATACTATATAACATTTTTTAATATTATGAGAGTATTCTATAGAGGTTATATGTCTACTTATATAATATCCTTAGTATTATATCTTAATATCTTTGAAATATTATTAAAATATTTATAAATATTAATTATTCTTAATTTAGTGCAATTTGAATTCATATTCCAATAACGAAAAATTCTTATCAATTTTTACTGCATTTTTTGTTGCAATTTGTGCTAAAAAACATTCTCATGATTTTAAGTATATATCCAGTTTTACAATTGCGCGCCAAAGTTTTCAGTCTTTAAACGTAACTTATACTAAAACTGTTACAACTGTTATACTTAAAACTGTTACTTTAAAGTTGTAACAGTTTTACAAATTTTGTTACTTATTAATGTTTATACAATATTAATGTTTATACAATATTATAGTACCATTAAATAATGTTACTTTTAATAATAATGCAATATTATCAGAAATAGACATATAATCTTCTATTAATATTTCGAGAATATTATTTAATATTATATTGTATAATTTTAGTACAATATTCTTAAAATGTTACATTTAAGAAATATATCTAAAATATTACTTAATATCAAATAACATTATGCGTTCATAGAGATATTACACTTCAAGAGAAAAATTCATTGTATTCATATATTTGTTTATCTAAAATAATCCAATTATTCGAGAAATATGCTCCACTAAACACACAGTAACCCAAGTAGCACACAGCACTTACAAAGTGTAAATAAAGTGCTAAAAAAGCGCATATAATTGCTTTTTTAGCACTTTGCACTGCTGTATTATTTGGGTAATAACACATTACATCAATATTACAATTTTCCATTCAATATAAATATAACATGTTGTAACAACATTACATTGTTTTGAGTAAGAAATTATATAACATTTTGTAATGTCGCCGTTAAATACAAATTATAACTTAACTAACGTAACATTACATATATTATAATTTTCTATTCAACAATGTAAATATAACATAATACATGTACATACACAGTAAAAAATATTTTATATTTGTGTTCGAAATGATCCACTCAAATCATTATTAAAATTATATTGAATTTTTAACATATCTGAGTTTTAATTTAACATAATATGATTGTTATTTGAATTTTGTATTATATTAAAATTTAACATTTCTCAGTACTAAAATAACATAATTTATAAAAAATATATATATATATATATATATATATATATATATATATATAGAGAGAGAGAGAGAGTTTTAAAACATAAATTCTAAGAATAAGTGAATAAAAAGCATATATTGATTTAATATTATAAATGTTAATTTTATTGAAGAAATATGTTCTATACACAACTATAGTTACATATTTTATATACATACAAAAAGGTACAGATATTTTGTGTTATTTTCTTTAAGTAAATATCTATTAAATTTATTATATTACATATGTCAAATATCACAGAAGCATAGCCTAAACTAAAAATGTAAAAATTGCATTTAATTTGCAGTTAAATTTATAACATTATAAATATGTCAATTTAATACAATAAAATTTGTTTTTAAATTGTGTCATTATGCTTCTTGTATTAATTTTTTACATGATATTTGTTACTTTCTAACATATTCTTCTTTCATCTTAAATTAACACAAAAATTTGGGTGGACCGTTTGACATGTGTTAAATTGTGAAATGTGTTCAATTTAACACAAATTTTTTTATAATATTGTAGTTACATTGTTGAAGAGAAAATTATAACATTAATGTAATGTTACTGTTAGTTTGTGTTCAAAGGATTACTATGTTTAACAGAAAGTTTGTAGAACTTTGTTCATTTATTCGAAAAACTGTATATTAATTTTTAATATTGTACGTAAAAAAAAATTAATATATCTATATAGGATGGCCGATTATTTTGAGGAGAGCGTTAATTTTTTTGCAACAGATAATTTACCTTTCGCTTGCAAGAAGCAAACGTCCTTCTAGGAATTTGTTTTAAGAAATCACTTCTTCCATTCACTTTTTTTGTGTCTCCCTTCCTCGTCCCTCATTCCGCTCTACCTCTCTTCCTCGCGATGACCGATTAATTGCGCACTAATGCTCTTCCTCCGGGCGCACTCGCTAATTACAGTGATCGCCAGGACTAAATTGCAAATAATTTCGCCAGACATGGATACGTGGCTTCATATAGCACAAGTTACGTAGAGATTGCGTTGTAACCGCGATTTAATCAGAATACGAAGATACCAATTAACAGTATATCGCGTCTGTGGGCTGAAATTGCATACAAGGGATAACAAAAAAAACTCGATATTTGTATTGTGTATATTAAGATAAAATTATTTATTTCTTTTCTTCCCCTTAATTATATTTATTTATTATATTGTTGTTGTTCCACGTATGATTTTGCATCGATCGTTACATCGAATTTCTGTCATTGTCATAAGGACAATTGATATGTATAACATTGTAATAAATAATAAAATGCAAAATTTATTCTAATATATTTTCTGCTTTCAAACATGACGAAGGAAGATCGATAGAAGAATATCTGTTCTGAAGGAAAATCGGATGGGAAAATCTGTTCGGGAGCACGGATCTAATAACTTAGAAATAATCATAATCGCTAATTTCTATTTTGTGCTTCTTGCAATGTTTTTTTATTTCATCCACTTTATTGCCCACTTCGATAAGTTTGAGTTAATTAAGTATAAATCATACATGAGACGTTTGGCTTTTCATATTTTTACAAAATGGAAATTACTGTCCTAATTGAACAAAATTTGAAGTAAAGAAATTATCATTCTGATAATCAACATTTTATTATCACATATAAAGAAAAAATATTATTTTAATGATGTTTTACTCTAATTTCATTCTTTGCAATTACACAAATATTTAGCCGGTTTTCAAAGCCTAAATGAATTTTGATCGAATAAAAACATATATTAATTACAACAATTTTAATATATGGAGCTGAAAATTGCAGTGTGTGATAATTAAGGAGGATGGACGGGATAAATGAAGTGAACGCATTACGAGATATATAATATAATTCTACAATTATACCATAATACGTGTTCCATTTATTAAATTGGAGATATAATACACAAGCGATAGATAACACGTATGTATAATTTATACAGTACTTTATACAGATTGTCTCTACCTCGTCCATTAACAATTTACCTAAATTTACTGTACAGCAATGTGTTGTCAGATACTCGATAGACGTTACAAGAGACTTAGGATGCGCCTTTTAGGAAACGATCGTTTGATTAATCACAGCGCGCAAAGTAGCGAAGCGTTTTTTCTTTTCTTTTTTTTCTTTTTCTGTGTCCGAAAAACGTTCTTCGAATTCTCTTGCCCCAGGGTCCTGCTGCTGAATCTTTCTGAACACAGCGATTAACGCTTATCAAGTTCTACGACTTGCATTCTCACCGCATGTTAGACTAAAAAGCGGTTCGATGTTTACATGAAAAAAATCAATATTTTCTTCTTTTTAATCCGAAAAGCTTCGAAAATAAACTTAAAATCTAACATTTAATTTGTCTACAAAAAGACAATAATAATATATAACGAAAATTAAACTTTGGCAAATATTCTATTAAAGCAATTATATCAATTTTTATATTTTTATTGGCATAATATGAGTGTTTTAGAAAACAATTATTAAAGTATATAATTCCTACACTATATACAACCAAAGTTTGTTAAACTCTATTAAAAGAATGCTGTTATATTTCGGCCCAAAACTTATATATCATATTTAGCGCTAATCTGCGGCAAGAATACAAAAAATTTTTTTTAGTTGCACTTTTCCTTTATTTTCTTTTTTTCTTCTCTTCTGTCTCTCCCTTCGAAAGCCCGAATATACACTTGACTCATTTTAAATGCGGAAAATGTAAGGAAGTGCAGCTGAAAAAACCGAGCCAGAGTTACGAGTTTAGACGCACGCCACGTGCAATTTATGTATATATTTATATGTGTATATATATATATATATATATATATATATATATATTCTCCTATTCCTCTGTATTTTATTTTAGTCTACAATAGACGATATCTACTTACTTCACTTACGCGTCTAAACCGAACGCCGTATTAAATACGTTAGATATCACATTCACGTTTATCGTATATCTACATAATATACAAAGTTCATTTTTGCGCGATTTGACGCGCAAAGTTCATTCGAACGTGTTCGAAATTCATGTGTAATTCATCTCTCAGATATATTTTTTTCTTTTACGACAGATACTCGACTTTACCTTAATTTACAGGTAAATGAAGAAGATTTTTAAAAATCTCCATCTCTTGTTGACAATTTAGCAAAGCAAATAAATAAATATTTGTTCAAAGATAAATAAATTAACTTTTAACAATAGTCTGCACTTTTCAAACAAGGGAACATCTTTAGTTGTTTTTCAGAGTTTTAATTTCTCCAGCAAATAAAATTTCTTTTCTGGAAAAGAAAATCGCTTTCCTAACAAAGGCGATTCACAAACGATCTTTATTTGTTGATAGCGAGATCATACTAGTTCAATATGATTGGTTAAATTGTTTTGTCTCGCGTTGTTTTACAGTTTCGGTGCCATTCAACATGAGAAGGTTGTAAGATTACGTCTGTATTATTAGCTATCCATGAAACGTATTTTTTACGTTTCATGGATAGATAATTTTATCAAGCACATGAAATTGAATGTTAAATGACACTATCTTCTTGTAAAATAACATATTTTTGTCATGTTTCATGAATTCGCAATACTTAATGCTTTCCGAATGATAGGAGTCATATGTTTGTGGCGCAGCAAATAATTTTCTCGGGAGCATTTTTTTTCTGAGTTCAGCGTACGTATAATTATTACGTATAATTATTTTATTCAATCGGGAATAATTCGCATCCTTTCTCGGTGACGAGTCGACTAGTTAGAACGACGTACAGATTACTAGGCCCTTGGATTTATGGTTATCCATTAACACCTTCTTGACGGGGGCTGACGTTACGTCGCGTGCGTTGTTTACCATATTTGCCGTGCGTTTGTTTGTCGGATGGATAACAAAGCCCCCGACGACTAATCTGCCATCGCATAAGCAGCTCGGCAAACCCTTCCTATCGATTCCTCCATATGCTCTCACAGCTACAGACTAAATATGCACACGCGATTGAGAGATTTTAGGGACGGTAACACGTCGCGATTCAGAAGGTGGTTGACGATATTTGGACACCGCTATATTTTCCTGCCAAACACGATAAGCAACATTGCGTAATATAGAGCAACGAAGTTGTTATGCTTGCTAAGCCGATTTTAAATCGGTGCACGCGAATTCTATTTTTAAGTGTTTGACATTGCATTATTTAAAATGATTATACGCTTTTCCTTTAAAATTTTTGAAATGGAATCTAATTTCTAAGGACAAAGAATGATAATTGAAGCAGTGTTAAAAGAATGTTAAAAGGAATGGCTCAATTGTCAATTTTTAAAAGCGAAATTTCACTTTTTAGATCCCCTTTCAAAGATTTTAGAGAGCTGTTTCATGATGATTTCATTTGAAAAAATAAATTTTAACATAAATATTATTTGATACATTTGATTGATTAATTCCGATTGCATTAGAAGCATTTATTGTACGCTAGATTCTCGTTTCTTGAAACAAGAGAAAAAAGAAAGTAGTTAAAAAGTATTATCATCTTTGTATGAAAGTGAATCAATTTTATAATAATAAATTGACATCGTGATCGCTCGCGACCAATGGAAGTCTTCGGATTGATAAACATGCTCAATTTGATTGAAACGATTTTATTTTACATTTCGAGATCAGCGTTAAATTGATCTCTATCGATACGTTCGAATTATAGATAAGTATGGCAAAGGGATATAATTTAAATTCCAATTAATGTCAAGTTATTTTTTGAATGGCAGATTCATTGCGTCGAAATTTCTGTTCAGCTTCCTTTTAAATGAAAATGTTTTTCTACTTAATAATTGCGATATTATATAAAATATTTTTCTACTTAATAATTGTTATTGTATTATACAATAATACAAATTTTTTAATTGATATGAAAAAATTAAATAAATGGTATTTTGCTTTATATGTTATAACACTTAATTTTGATTTAAGTAATTGTTTTTCGCCAGTACTTACTTTGCTAGCTTTTGAATGAATCTGCCATCGATAAAATCAAGGTTTTGCAATTCGCAATGTCTCAAAGCGAATCAAAGCACTCATTAATCGCACAGTAATTGCATGGTTATAGCAATTGGCGATTACTATTCAACCAATCAAAGCAAAGTAGTCCGATTGCTTTGCTCTAACTAGTTGAAAAATAATCCTCAATCACAATCGCGTAATCGCTGTGTAATTTTGGTTTTAGAACCGGTCAAAATTAATGGCAATCATAGTAAAGATTCAAAGTACCACAATTTTAAAAAACCACGATTGTTCTCCTTTTATACTGACTTTACTGATATAGTTGCAAATAATTTGACATTATCATCATGAAACATATCCCGTTTTGCAAATGTATGACGGATGTCCCGCAAATCGCGCGCACTTCTTTTCAGCAAAATTTTTTAATAATTTTGGAAAATCAAATTCCCTAGATCGGAAAGGCGATAATTAAACTTCTCTATTTAAATTTTTGTTTCAGTAAAAATTTGTCTAAAGTTAATTTGGAAATAAGTCCCTCCACTTTTCTTCGTATATCTCCTACTCATAATTTAACAAGAATCGACTATCCTCGTTCTCAATCTGTTCTTTATTAAAATTTTAAAACCATTAGTTCTTTCTTTAAAATGGAGAAGACTTTCCAGACATCCCAATATGAAAACTAAATACGTCACTTGCGATGCCGCGTTAAGCGTCCGTTTAAATCACGAAGAAAGACACGCGGCGAACACGCACACTCGTGTACTCTCTCTCTCTCTCTCTCTCTCTCTCTCTCTCTCCCTCTCCCCCTCTCTCTCCCCCACCCCTTTCCTTCCGTTTTTCTCTTTCCATCTCTGCTGCCGTATAGTCATTCTGCGATCATTTCCGAGCCGACACGCGCGTTGTTCTCCGAACAAGCCGCGAGAAACCTTTCGGAATGCGCCGCCCCCGAGCCACGCCTTATCCTTCTCCTCCGCATCCCTCTTTTCCCTTTTTTCGCGCCCCCGCGTGTCCCCGGACAACCCCCGCCGCGTCGTCCTCGGCGGTTCTCAATGCCTATACTGCTGCTCGAGTTCCCTTCGCAGCCTCTTCGCGGCGGTCTCGCCACCGCCACCACCGCCACCACCGCCGCCACCACCGCCACCGCCACTACCGTCGGCTTCAGCATCACTGCAACCGTCCTCACCCTCGGCGACGACGCCCTCGACTTCCTCCTGCCGCCGCTTCGCCGTCGCCATCTCCGCCGCGTGCTTCTTCCGCCACTTCGTCCGCCGATTTTGGAACCATACCTAGAAATCCGGAAATGGATTCGTGTTAACAGGTCCATAATTAAAACATGGTTTTAATTTTTTCGATGCATTCATTAAGTTCAAGCCCAATCTCCGACCGATTATAATTTAAAATGCTTATTGAATATTCATGTTGTAGTTTTATATTAGTTGTAAAGCGATATATATATATATATATATATATATATATAAATATAAAATAAGATAAAAAGACTGGGTCAAACTGTGTTCTTAAATCGTATATACCTATACCTAATGTAAAAACTAAATACTTTAATGTGATGTCGTATAACAAAATATATCAAATCTTCTCTAAATCTTCTTATCAATCATTTCGTCATAATAATCAATTAATGCCAATATTCTTCCCTATTACAAAAAGATTCTAATTTCATAATACCATAGTTTTCTTGGATACCAGTTTTTTTGGAAGTTTTATCTCTTATATTCAGCTAGTTATAAATAACAAATATAATTAGAAATGATAACGAGATAATCTTCTAAATCTAAACAAGTACGTTAATTCGATTTTCGAAGAACATATTAATCCACAAAAAATAAAAATCATCGCGAACCCTTCGATTCGAATCGGTCGACGAATTATTGAAATAGTTGACTCTCGACGTCTTTAACATCGCCCACCCGTGGAGTTCATTCAACCTTTCTCGATTAATACGCTAGCCTCGACTCTAGCGGGCATCTATAACATTTGAATTAACGGGCAAAGGTCCCGGAGAAAATTCATCGGCAACTGGCCTTCCGCGGGGACCGAAGGGAGTTGGAAACGGCGCTAACTTAAGGTGCCCCTCTGCACCTATAAAGCTCGAGATACACAGTAGGAGTCTGTGTCCCCGCAACAATGTATTTAATTAACGTAACGGGTGTCAGGGGAGCACGGGGAAGCTTCACTGTAGCGCGATTGCACCCACAAACCACCCCCGATCCATGCCAGCGTGTGGCCCCCGCTAAACTCCTCCCTCTTCCTCTTCGCCCTCGTCCTCCTTCCTCCGGCCATCCCGTCGCCGCCACCGCCGCTCTTCCGTATCCAACCCCAATCCGCAAGCTTGTTCAATGGCCGCCAAGTCGAGAGCTTAAATTAAAGATATAAGCGTCCCGGCGAGCAAGCGCGGGCGCGAAGCGGTAAACGAATTAAAAAGTAAACGGCTAGCCATAAAAGTTAATGGTTGTTCGGATGAAAATTAAAATACTCGAGGAATTAAGATAACGGAGAGGCAGGCGAATGGACAATCTGCAGGGATTGACTGCAGGCAAATGTCGGACGTAAAAAAGTAGTTTGGCCCGGCAACGAAAGTCCAATTTATATTTCATGTTGGTCTTCATAAAAAAAAGAAAAAAAAGAAAGAGAGAGAGAGAGAGTGAGTGGAAGAGACAAAGGGTAAAAGAAAGTGAGAAAAGAAGATTAAGCGCATTCAGGGTGTCATTAAGTCGCTTACCCTTAATTATAATTTTTTTAAAGAATTTTTCTTGATTTCTAATAATAAATTTTTTAAATATTTAATTCTTTTAAAAGACTCCTTATTCTTTTCTCTTTCTCCGAGATGAAACACAAATATTTTCGATAAATATTATAATCAGAGAAAAAAAATATTTTTTTTTAGATAGATGCCAAGACTTAAGATTAATAATGCATTGATTTCTCGAATAATAATATTGATATAATGTTGCTTATTCGAAAATATAAACATTATACAAACATTCCTCAGAAAAAAAAATAGATGCTTGGTCGCGAGTTTGCCTATGCACGATTGCGATTTCGCGATCGTGATAAACAAGTTACTTCCGTCTGCGAAGATTCGCAATTTCAGAGATATCGTTCAATGGATCGGAGAAACTGAGGACAATCAAAATTGATGCTAAGTTTACCGAATTCCCCTCGGGATCGTGCGAGCCGACCTAGTTTCTCTCTATTAGTACCGACCCTGTTTACTTTGCTAAAACAAACTTTAAAGACGATAAAGTACTTAGTTAAGCCCTTAATAAATTCAAATGCGATGTCCTATTTTTCCAGAATCGCAGATTGTATTTTATTAGATAAAGATTTATCACATCCTTCTTTTTCAGATAAGAATGTTCTTCTTTTTGTTAATTGCTAAATGCATGCTTTATCAAACTTATTTTTATCAAGATAATTGTTTATGAAAAAAATTAAAAATTTTGCCGGTTCAATCAAAATTATCTAAATTTTGTTCATCAGAGATGCATTTTTAATAAAATAGGGAAGACCAGGGCTTTTTCACAATTTCAAAATTAGATTTTTTAAACAATTAGTTATTATGATTAAAATATACTCATATGATAGAAAGAATCTTCTTCTACATTTTCATATCAGTAATGATTATATACATGTACTGTATAGTTTCTTTGTAATAAATAAAATATGAACATACTACATTGTAGTCAATTTGTCTCGATATGAGATAATATCATCATGATGTGATACATTACGGTGTAAATTGCTTTTATGATAACCTCTATATTAAATTAACAAAAACATAATAAAAAAAGTAATAGAAACAAAACTCGGATAGTAGATATGTACTTTTTAATAAATATTGCATCTTTCAAAGTTATTTTGTAATGACTAGCAAAACGTTACAGAAAAACAAATATAAATTATTTTAGTTCTAGTTAGTAATTACGTTATTTTAATATAGAAATATTAAATATAAAACATTTTGTCAGAGTTAAGTTGTAATTGAATGTTCACATGTGCGGTACAGCAAGTCAACCTAACTTTTTCTTATACTATATAAACCATGTACTCCATTCATGCGCACTAATTTTTATCATTTTTATCATTTTATTATAAAAAGTTATTTAAAATAAAGTGTCATATATATATATTAATACACACTTGTTTTAATTAATAATACATCACTTATATTTGCTTTCTCAAAGGATAATAATAATATGAAATTATGAAATGCTCAAAAATTTATTTTCTTCTTGAATCAGATTTTTCCTTTTTTTTAATTGTAATACATGTTTGATTTAAATGAAACTTAGGAAAAAGTATCTATGATATAAAAGAAATATTTTGCGATAACTTTTCCATTGTTTCTTTCGTTATAGGTATATAAACGAAACGCAATGTCAACTTGCCTCTTATGCCAACGAATCCCGGTCTCCTCTATCATTTACGTGATTTTTGTTTTTATATTGTTTAATTAATTAGTTATAATATGACAAAGAAATTTTTATAAGCAGTAATTTTGAAAAATGGGACGGACAATTCGCAACTCAATCTTTCTCGATGAAACGATGAAAAACCGATTTGGGAGTTTAGCCGCAAAGCCTTCCCTATCGTTATTCTTTAAATCGTCGCGACTGATACAGTGCGAAAATGTAAATGCAAAGAAAGTCCTGACCGGGATCCATCCATCTTGTTTTTGAACGCATTAGTCACGCGCACGTTGCGAGACGGGGGGCGGAGAAGCAGCGGTTGTCGTTCTCTCTTCCCCCTCGTCGATGTTGCGCGTCGCCTCACAACTGTTCGATTTATTAAATCAGGATTATCTAAGCCCATTACTTTGTCCCGTCGAGAGCTAGATACAAAACCGCATTTGTAACTCGCGTAAAGCCCTTAGGGCGGGCCCGCAGAGAGCGGCACTGATTTCCGCGGTCGTCCACCTACCCTTTCCCTCCCTTCATTCGTAGCAGATAATACCGATAGCATCTGATCTCGCCATTGATATCGCTGCTGGGACAATTTATTATGCGAAAGATTACATCCGTGTGACTCAGTTCTCACCATCGAGGGGAGTGACAAAATTCGCGCGAATAACTTCTCAAATCAAAATTATGATAAGGCCATCGCGAATCTATAATTATCTAAATAAATGCTCAAACGCATAAATCTTATTCTTGACCGAACTGTTTAAATACATATGATAAAGTAGTTGTAAAAATTTATTTTATTTTTATTGTAATTTATTTTAATTTTATTTTAATTGTTTAGTAAAAATAGATCTTTATGTTTTTTGTTAATATGAAGAAAAAATTGTGCTATTTTGAGAATGTTTTTTTATTACAATAACGATTTTCTTTATTAGAACAACTCGTTTTAGAATTATCTTTAAAAGAAATTTTAATAATATAAAAACGTTTCTTCCGATGGAGGGGGGGGGGGTTATATCAATAAAATAATCCAAAACAAGGATTATATCAATAAAAGCATTCTTTAAACGTTTCGAAGAAACATAATTTTCGTACGAGCGACGTATGATTCTGTAAGATGTCTACGTAGTGATAATAAAAAGATAATAGAGCAAAACATGCAAATATCGAGAAGCGAAAAACGTAGCAAGAAAAAGAAGCTTGTCAAAGACATGCAAAAGGAGATGGAACGGAACGATCGAGAAAAAAGCAAGGAGTGTAAATTAATGCAAAACCTAGGTGTAGGTAGAAATCGGAGAAGAAAAGAGAAAGAGAGAAACAACTGACAAGGTGGGATATCTCGTTGGGAAAGAAACGAGAAAGGGTTAAGTTAGGAGCCTTAAGGGGTGGCACAGAGATTACAAGAGAAAGAGAGAAGGAGAAATGGAAGAACTGTGTATGCATAGGAACGGATTTCGATGTAAATGCGTGGAAAGGAAAGGAAAACTGCGGATTGCAGTTATAGATTATTCTCCGTCTTTCCTTCTTTACCTTCCTCTCTCTTCTTCTTTTTCTCTCTTTCTCACTCTCACTTATCCAAAGCGTATATTCCAAGATGCCATTGGCGCAGCTCTGATAGTTCTAATCAGTTTTTCCTTCTGTTTTCCATAGAAAAGAAATAGCACGAACACATATGTAGATCTTTTGTTGCCATTTGCAAAAGATGCTTTGTATTAAAATATAAATAAATTATAAACAATATAAAAAATTATATTCGTACAGATCTGTAAAATAACATCGGCTATTATATCAAACTATTATTACTAAGAATTAACAATAAGTATGATAAAAAGATATTTATAAAATATATTTTTTTTATATTTAAAAATAATTTATATAGATGTGTAAAAAAGAATTAATTCATATTACAAATTAACATAAAAGTTATCATAATTGTTATTAAGTATAAATTATGATTGAATCGAGAGCAAAATGACATCTTTAGTAAATGACAATTTAATGATTTCTCGTTTGTGGGAAGCAGATCGCGCTGAAATGGAGCACTTAGTGTTCTTGAGGATTTTCAGTAACGCTGATTGCCAAAAAGTCAATTAATCGGAAACGCTGCCAGAAATACGACGGAACTTCTATTCCGTACGATTGAATTACGTCATGTATTAAGAGAACGACGGTGCGGAATAGTGTACGCAAGTGAAATATATTTTTCTAATTAAAAATCAAAGGAAAGGAGGAAAAGGAAATTGTGTTTTCTGTCTCTACTGTATTTGGAATGAATTATTTTCAATGGCTTGGCACGCTTCTCCACTAGTTACACACTACTAGCACACGCATTGCATATAGAATATTCATTTTCAATACTTTTGTCAATAACCCAAATAAATACATTACAACCAATCTTTTTTACTTCTACTTGCATTTAATCCTCTCAATAACTTCATATATTTTTCCTAATTAAGCACACAGTTACTTAGTAAATTAAATAGACCGAAATTATTTTTATCAGTATTTTAGATTCATGTACTTTTTTGCTTACAAACGCGAAATATTTTTAAATAAATATTTTTTAATATTTATTTAAAATAAATATTTTTAAATAAATTCTCTCTTATAAATTTTTGTGAATTTTTAATTTTCTTCATAAAATTTTTATACAATAGTTATACAACAATTTCAAGTTATTTTTATTTCGCTATTTAGAATTTATATGAAATGTATAATATAACAAATATTACAATTCTTTCATGTATAAAATTTAAAAAAATAATATTGATGAGAATGATGTTATAGAAATTGATATTCGCGTATCAGTCAAATTTTCCATCATGGAGAATTTGTTCGTTTTTAAATAACTCGTACGATTAATCCGCGATCAATCCTGTTGTCCATTGAGATACGCGAGATCTACCACCAACGTCGTCGCGTCGACGAACGTAACTCCCGTAACTTTTTCCAAAATCCATATCCGCGTCTGGCGCATAAAAAAGATGCATCGGAGCTTAAAAATTTATCGGCGATCCGATGAAAGCGTACCCTTTGAATAATAAACGATTCGACCAATGATGCGGAAAACCTTCGAGTAAATGTCACACATGACTCCGCACGCGTCGTTAAGCATTACCGCGGCCCCGCGAGTTTAGCAGAATTTTATCCTTGTAATCCTTTCCTCTCGTCTTTCGTTCGCAGATTTCGCGATGTGTCTTATGGCTTTTAAATTTCAATAATTGCATTACATGTATGAAGTATATTATTCTATAAAGATAAAAACGGTGAAAATAAACATGTTCAATGATTACCTACATGATTACCTACAGTCACATTATTGCGAAAATAGTAAAATATCTGCGTCAAGAATTTATACGTACATTACAGATATCATAAATACGCAATAATTTTAGAATTTTTATGGACTTGATTCAATTTGATCAAATTAATTAAAAAAAGAAAGTAATAATCTCAATTTCTTTCTCAATAAAACAAAAAAATTTTCATCAAGATTTCAATTTCAAACAAATTTCGATTTTATAATAGTACGGTATTTAGCCAGTTTTATTCGAAACTGATAAAATATATCGTAAGATAACGGAGAACGGTGGTTTTAATTTTTTGCGACGCGTTATGTCGTGATGGAAAAACCTGACTTTTGCCTTTTGTCATGTTGATGCATGTGGTACGATAGTATAGCGAGAGACATATTCGTGTGATGCAAACAAAACTATTGAGCCTCGACCGATGCCCTTTAACGCATTGACTGCCCGAGCTTCTTTTAGTATAAAATTTGCATTTACGCCATATGGCGTGACGCGACAGCCTATTTGTAACCCACCGACCGGGGTGGAGTAACGAGAGCTCCTAAATGCCATCAAACCGAGAGTGTTAACCGCTGCAGGCTCGATATTTGTGTCACATGTTATATTAGCTCTGTCGTAAGGCAGGTCGATGATGGCAAACGCTCTTTTCTGTCGACTTGTCAAAAGTACAGAGTGAATAATTATGCGAACGATGATGACGGGATTATTATTTATGATTGACGTAAGTAATTGCACTTGTCCGTCTAACTGAAATTTTAATTTGTAAAGAGATATTTTAGAAAGATTTATTTGGATTCAATTTTATTTTTGTGGAAATCAAATTATACTTTTAAAATGAACAGAAAATATTATTTTTTGAATATATAATTAATGAAACGACTTATTTAACAATTTTGTTTTAAGAACTTTGTTAATTTCTATATAATAAATTTTAATAAAGTAATAAAATTTAATAAAATCTAATAAAATTTAATAAAGTAGTAAAGAAATGCAAATTGAACGAAGTTAAAAATTATATAAAATCAACAAGTTTTTGAAATTTATTCCAAAAAGAAAAAATATAGAATATAAATAAATAGAATGTAATAAAATATTTATTAATAATTTATTAATAAATTATTTTTAATTTTACTTAATTTGCGTTTCTTCACTATTCGTCTTGATAAGGATTGGATAAATACGATATACATATATATTATGCATATACGGAATCGAAAAAGGAAATTTTCTCGTCGCACACCCTCGAACGATCCGAATCGCGCAAGGTGTCGCGAATCGCGGCATGCAGCCGCGATTTTGCGTCGTCAATCGGTTCGAAGTAATCGCAAGATTCCACGATTCGCAATATTACAGAGTGCTTGGAACAGAACGTTTCTTCGAGTAATAAGTAACGCGATCTCTTCGCGAGTATATCCGGAAGAGCGAGAGGGAGAGCAGGTGGACGGGGGTAGTCGGACGACGGAGGGTAGTTGGCTTGCCAGCGATAATGCGCTCCTCTGTATTCCGTTGCCGTAGCGCTTCCCCATATCGATATGTTTCCTCTCTTCCCCCGGTTCCTCCCCCGCGACACCCCCCGACCGCCCATTTGGCCCCGTACGGAGATCAAATGGCTTCACCGATTCGCGTTATCTCCAATATTCTATTTTTATTTCGGAATCAAATTTCGCGACGGCCGTCGTGATCCCGGTGTACTTTTACGATTCTCTCCTTCTCCCGGCGGGATGACGAGGCATCCTCCGCTCTTGAAAAACTCATCGTAGCGATTCTATCTCGATATACGCCATTATAAAGTGAGTTATCAGGTATAATAACAGCACATTGAAATGTCGAATACATATTGCCACAGTAGTCAGAGTCATTAATGAATCTTCTTAATTCAAAGTATAGAGCATACTTCTGCCCTCTTTTCATTTACACATTAATATTATACTGTTAACATTCTCAGAATTCAAGCACGAATCTCTGTATGCGAGAGTATTTTCCTAGAACAACTGTTCTTAATTCTTCAAGATGTATACACTCACTCTGCGCCTTAATAGAAAAGAACTGTTTCTCTTTTACATTATATCATCCCCCATCGAGATGTTCCCGCGTTTATTAAAATACTCCCTGTTTAATTTCTACGCGACATTCCGATGTTTAAAAAGAAGAGTCTGTCAGTTTAAATACTGAAAAGATCTTAACAAAAATATTATACTATAAGTATTTTTAATGAGGAGAAAATAGTGTTCTTTATTTATAACATAGTATATAAGATAAATGTTCCAGTAGTTGGACGTTTAAGCGTATGATCATAAATAATACAATTTATAATATTAAAAAGGTTTTTAATATAAATATTAGGTATACAAAAAAGTTCTGAGCTTTAGATTTGATACAACCGAAATAACAATTTAAATTTTATATATCTTCCCGCCTTTTTGTGGTTTTAAAGCGTTAACATTTGGCCTTCTAAAA
>Ga0157364_1001322_pt1 | contig 20755 bp, 15 predicted proteins | sample AttsexASBM2_FD_111476 | JGI IMG/M metagenome (GOLD analysis project Ga0157364, IMG submission 111476) | Fungus gardens microbial communities from leaf cutter ant in Ribeirão Preto, State of São Paulo, Brazil - Atta sexdens ASBM2 | ecosystem: Host-associated > Fungi > Mycelium > Unclassified ...
GGGGTGGTAGGGGTGGGGCGCACCCTTACTTATTTAAGAGGCCAAAAAGTTAAGAGGCCAAAAAGGTTTTTCAAGAGAGACGCGGGGGACTTCATGTCCCCATCCCCGGTCCTTAAGTCTTTAGATGTGATGAGCTTCTTTTATAAAAAATCTCTAATAGAAAAAAGCTACAACTAAATTTCAATGAACTTCTTTAAATCTATTTTAACAACACAAATATATATCTTAGTTATAACTATCTAATTATTAAATAAACACAAAAAAGGAAGTTTAAAAACAACACTTCTATATAATAAACATATAATTATTTAAAATATTACAGGTATTAAACCCTATTTTATACTATATTTTATAGTAAAACTAATTTAAATCTAACATACAATCCCTTTAATCTAAAAGGTAAAATAAAAATATACAAATTAAGCAAAATATTTTTTACCATAAGTGAAACATCTAAAACAAACATATCAAATTAAATAGTTAAAACTAATACCTGTTCAAAATAATACATTCTATTTAACTAATACTTATTAAAATTTAATTAACCTTACTAACTAAAAATAAAATTTATTACTTAACAATTAAAATTCCTATAAACTGCATAGCTAACCAAAGATTAAATCAAATAAAGCACAAATAACACAAAATTTGATATAATTATTAAATAATAAGTCCTAAAAATCAAAATAAAATAATCCAGCCTAAGTAAGTACAATCATAAAATATAAGGCACATATTATTTAGTATTTAAAACAATATAAGTAAGTCATATAAAACTGTTCATAAACGAAGTATAACTACAATACTATTTCCTAAATTTACATAGTCATACGAATATCCTAATAAAATATTAGAATCTATAATATTTATTTAAAATATTTATGTTAAAAAAGCTGCAACGCTTCTAATCTCAAAGGCAAATATATAATATGCTACGAATATTTCTTTTCTTTCTTAAAATATTTAAAGTAACACTGGGTAATTAACCATTATTTTCGCATATCGTTATGTCTATTATACAAAGAGTCACTTTTATGACAAATTAGCATATGAAATATGGGTTTTAAAAGGGTTTAAAAAATTACACAAAAATCTACAGGAATCTAAACATTAACTTTTGTTAATCACTTTATCGAATAAATATTAATATTAATTAATTCTAAAACTAGTTTTTAAAGATATTTAGCAAGGTCATAGTTTTCAAAAATAGATTATAATAACTTAAATTCATTTTTATATCTAAGTCATAGATAATGAGGAATATTAAAATTAATAATATAAATATATCAAAATTAAACAAAAGATTTCAGTGATAACAGATTTAGTAACTAAGATCAATAAAATTTAAAACTAAAATAAAATATGGAATTATATAGTATAAGTCAGCAATCAGTTATATAATTAATCTCTATTTTAAATTATTTGAATATAAAGTATAAGTTTCTTTTTCTCCCTTAGTAGTTAATCTTAAAATTAAGATGAATTGTTAGAAGCGTCAATAATTTATTTAATGAAAATTTAATTTTTTATAAAAGTTGTGCTAGATAATGCACTTTCTTTCGCTTTTAACTTTTTTATGTGCACTAGACAAGGAAGAAGTATTGCTAATAAGAAATTAAATCAAATGAGCAATTTAAAGCAAGGAGCAGTTCTAAAACATGTAAGTAAATGGCTAGGTCAATATTTAAGAGCTAAGTCAAGTTTTTTAAAAAGACTAATATTTTTATTATTTAATTTAAATAAACAAAAGACTAGATAAAATAGATTTTTTAATTATAAACTCTAAAGTATACTTACTCTTGCAATTTATATTTTGCCGTACTTATATTTAAGTTATTAGTTAGAATTTTTTTATAAAATGGGATCTTATAAGATTTATTTAGATTATTCCATAATTATAATTAAGGGGATTATTAAATAATAATTAAATCATAGACACATTATTTAATAGACTAATTAGACTAAATAAAAACTACTAAGAGTATGACGCATTATTTATATACTAATCCTTTACTTATTAGAAATCCATTATATACCCTTTTTATATTGGTGAATTATTAAAGTATAAACTATAAAGTCTGACTTACATATTTGAATAATAAAACAATTAAAGTCCTAGTTTTATAAAGATAACAGCCACAAAGCCAGGTTTTCTAATAAAATGTGTTAATTTGAATCATATTAATAAAAAATTTTAAAATAATTCTTAATCTAGGGGGAATATACTACTAAGGCTAGTCTATAATAAAAATTAAAGATAAATAGATAAGATAAATCTTTTAAATTTTAACATAAAAGTTAGCCAGCATTTACTTATTTACTTAGTTTCTAAGTTTCTTAGTTTCTTAATTACTTAGTTACTTATTTACTTAGTTACTTAGTAACTTATTTTTAATCTAACACGAGTTTATTCGGACGAAAACAAAATACTTCATAAGCACATATAAAACTAATTAAGAAAAAAACTATCTTTATCTGAGCAAATTAGACAAAGACTAATTATTTTTAATTTTTTACCTTTGTAAGTTTAGTATAAAATATACCTAAGAATAGCTAGTTTTGCCTCTCCTTTAAGAATAGGTAGAATTTTTCTATAATATTAAGAGTGAAGGGAATTGAACCCTTATGCATCTCTTATTTGTCATATTTACAAAATATTAGTATAAAAAATTAAGACTAATCTAAGTAAAAGGGTTAAAAAATAACATAATTTAAAAAGTTTAAAAGGCTACTGAAATATCTGATATCTGAGCACTATATATTTATAGTTTATATATTTATATGTTTATATATTTATATATTTATCTCTTTTTGTAAGTAAAATTTTTAATAGATTAATTAAGACTTAGTAAGGCTCTTACTTTCCTAGCTTTTCCTCTTACTAATATCTCAATAATAAATGAATATATATTTTATTAGGCCTAGCCAATTTAACAAACTTAATTAGACTACTACTAGACCTTGCATCTAGCCTACTTATATTTCTTTATTTTATTAGAGTACGACTTAGTTCTGTGTAGAGATCAGTTACATATATATAATGGAAGATATCTTTTGTCAAGGTCGTTCTTTGTTCTAAGATCTTTAAGTGGAAGTAAAATCTGATCATTAATATACCATTATCCTTTGGTGGGTAATACTAATATTAAGTGCCACGAATTTGTGCTCAAATATCAAAGTCATAAGTATAAAATATATCTAATTTATTCTGATTTTTTTTTTCAATAAATCTTAAATAGGTTAGTATTATATTTATTTAAAATACGGAATTGGGTCACATTTGGGAGTTAGCGTAGTTATTTTTTAGTCTGATATTAATTTAGACTATTGATTGACATATTAAGACTAAGTCGTCTCTTTTTAATTTATAATAGAATTACTTTAAAGTGTAATAAATTAACGTAATACTTAGATTCCTCTACAAAGTAAATTAGCCGGAGCCTTAACTAATTCTAAGAGATAAGTCTAATACAAAGTATAGTTCTATAACTCTAATTCGACTAGAACTCAAATAAAATCTTATGAGTTAAATCACTTATTTACATAATTGTCCATAAATATATGCGTATTTTAATACAAATCAATTAATCTAGTATTTAATAAATATTATAATAATAATACTAGCTTTTTCCTAATGGTTAAGAATGTGCTTTTTCATTAAAAAGTGGAATATGTGTAAATTGATACATCTCTTTCAATAAGATTAAGTGATCTTTTCATAAATAATATAATAATCTTATAATCAATTTTTAATAATGTTTTTCTTTTTATCATTTGTTAAGGATATTAATTTATGATTAAATACAAGAGGTAGTAACGTAGAGTTCTTTTGTGATATTAGCATATTTGGATTATTATTATTTACTAAAAAGGATTATGAGTCGTATTCGAATTTATTCAGCCTGTTATTTCTTTATTTAAAAAATAGCTATAATTTATAATAATTTATTATTCGTAAGGATTTCATATGTCAAGTCTTGTTGCTTTATGATTAATCTTAAAGTTCCATATTTCTTTTGCTCATATAAAATTATAAAGATATGTATCAAAATATAGTGAAGTAATAAGTATATTATTTAAAGGCATTTGCATTTGCACATTAAGATAATTAGTCATCAATTTTATCATATTAATTTGCTTAAATAAGGATAAACTAAAAATATAAGCTGAATAATTATACTGAATAAGAGTATCAGTTTCTTTTTAATTAGATTATACGGTTTTGTAAATAGATGGCAGTTCTTTTAATTATATATAAGGTTTTATAAAAGTTTAATTATCAGGAGTGTATCTCTGAGTCTTTTTATTAGTATTTGTTATAGAAGTCTCATAATCTTACAAAATATTTGTCTTATTAGTCAAGTTATTATATCAGGTGGCGGTGACGGTGGTATGTCAACTTAAATAAGTAAAGTTATTCTAGCTAATCCAAATCACATATAAATAATTTTATCAATTAGTCTAGTAATAGTAGCCCTTAACTAAAATCTTACACTTTTTATACTTATACCTAAATCATCATAATTATGGGTTTTTATTTTTCATAATATTTTCTCTATTTATTAAATTTGCAGCCATAAATTTTTAACCTTTTTTCATATTAGTTACATTAAATTTGTCTATGTTTAGTTCTAGCTTTAATTATTACATACTTATCTTCGTACGTTACGTGGATGATTTTTTATTCTGATTAATTATCTCTCTGAATGGCATTTGTTGAAAATTTATCTTTTTAAGTGGAAGTTCAAGGTTTTTAATTTAAGTTTAGCTTAAATAATGAATGGGTTTGATAGTTAATATTTTAAATTATTATTTATTATATTAGTAAACTTTTTTATTTTAATTCTTATTTAGACATTTGTAATCTTTTTATAACTTTTTCTTTATTTAAACTTTTTAATGTTTTAAATTTAACTGAGACAGATGCGAATTGTTATATTTAATAATTATTTTTATTTATTTTTATAATTAATTTTTATTAATTTAATATTTTGTATTTGTTACATGTTTCGAGTCGCCTTGAACAATTGACTTCCCTCATTTCTAAGTTGATCTCGTAATTCGGGTTGTAGTCTATAAGGTTTATAGTTTATCCCTAAGAATTTAAAGTCGGTAAGCCACTCGCCGTCATGTCTTATCCATATGCTTTTCGAGTAGTTTATTCATATTCCACTCGAATTTGGTAAAGTTAATAGAGTTTAGGGAGTTAACGGATCTAGGTGTATACTATTCCATCTAGGAAAATTTTATAAATCGTAATTCGGTGGTTTGGTGTTGTAATAGTATCTTATTTATTATCATATTCGAAAGAGTCGGGGACAGAGGGGTAGTCATAATCTTTCCACAAGGTTGGAGTACAAATTAATATAATAAATAAATCAGATATTGATTTAAGTAGATCAGTTACAGCTTTAATTGAGGGCATAATTTTAATCATTAATTAGATGCTTCTTGTATTCAGGAACTTACATATGACTTATTTACTTTTTTAATAAATAGGTATTAAATTAGAAAAAGGTCAAATTAGACAGTAAAATTCTAAGGATAATAATAGATAGATTTTTAAAGGGTTAATTTATTAATTTAAATCCTATTTAATCATCAACGAGTTGTTATACAAGCTTTAATAGTATTAGTCATAGTCATCATTATTAAAAAATTGGTTTTAAAAAATGACTAGCTTTAATTTATAGTATACCTCTTTAGATTAATCCTGATTTCTACGCTACAACGTCACCAATCTGATTTTAATTAAAAATAAATTAACAGCTTTATTTAGTTCTATGTATTTTAGATAACCTTATTTAACTATTATACATACAAATTTATTTTATCAATTAGCTAGTAATATAACTATATTAGCTTGTCCTTTTGAATATGAAGTATTATCTATATTATTTAGATTTATAATTTGATTTGGAGATGGTGTTGGAGATGGAGTTGGAAATGGAGTTGGAGTTGCAAGTAAAATAAAGGAATAAATCTTGGGTTTTATTATGAAAAAAGAGAAGGAAAACTAAAAAAGAATAGAAGTACTAGTACTTATTAAAATATTAAATTAAGGTCCCTTTCATACTTATTGAGGGTGGAATGAAAAAAGAACAAATTTGAGGTTTGGAATAATAAAAAGAGTTTATTATAATTTTTTTAACTACCTAATTCCTAATTAAGAAATAAAGATTCAATTACGATTCAATATACGTATCAAAGGGAGGAAAATTTTAAGTTAAAGTACTAATAAATAATCTATATAAATAAATATACAAAGCTTTTGTTGTTACTTAATTAGAAAGGATAATTAAATTTAGACTATTTTCGATTTTTGCTTAAGGTTAATATAGTATATAGTCCGACAAGGAGGATTAAGCTAAAGTGGCAAAAATAATGGATATTTATATTTCGAGCCTTATTATTGTTCGGATTTTAATCCAGATAGGTATTTATCAAAAGATACACTTTCTACACATATTGGCATAAAACCATGGTAAACTCCGCTTGGATAGAAATTGTAGTCGCCTACAAGACCCCCATGTGATCTAAGCGTGCGCCTTTCAACGCAATGAGCTCTACTCCACGATTTATAATAATTATTAATAGGTACAGAAAAATTATTAATAAAATATTACTATATCCTATTAAATATTAACGGTTAGTTTTCGCTATACTTATAATTTTATAATTCTCTTCTATTCTTGCTAAATTTTAGTGTTGAACTATTACTACTAATTTTTAATTTGTATTGGGTTTGGGTTTAGTTACAGAGTATATTGAATTCTTTCAGTCTATGTTACAACTTTCAAGGCAGAGAGTTAAATTGTCTATTTTATTATTTTTGCTTATTTTAAATGCCTCTTTATGTTGGAAAACTATTTTATTTTGGTCTTCATCTAGATTGTAGTAGTCTTTACATAAATAACATTGTACTTCGTCCCTTTTCCATAATGTGTCGAACATAAAGTAATTTTTGTTTTGGTGCAATGATGTCAGTTTTAAGGAATCCTTAAGTCACTGGTCTTTATTATCATATACATTGGTTTTCAAAAGTGCTCTAGAAGGAGCAAATACAGAAAAAGCAAGTTTATTTATATTTGTGGGCCATTTTAGTAAGTTCAACTTAGGTACCTGATATATGTTTTGTTATGAGTCTTTAAATGATAATCCGAAAAAATTTAACAATATTTGTTATGGCACTTGAACTAGCATTTGCATTTTAACTTTCGTTATTAAAAATTTTAAGTCAAATTGCCTCATCAGCATTGGAATCAAGATTGTGCTGTCGTTTTATATTACCTAATAACATATATTGATTATTTAGTAATATAGTAGAAGCTTTGGGATGTTTATTCCGCAATCAAATTTTGATTCTGTCGTATAGGAACTTATTGAATGAAGCCTGCATAATTTATTTTATTTAAAGAGAAATAATTAACCCATCCTGTGATCCTAGGTTTAAGTATAGTTATTAATTAAAAGGCTGTAGTATTTAAATTCTTTCTAAATAGGTCGATTAGGGATTTTTTTAATGCTTTGTAATTATCGGGTGAGGGATAAACGTATAATTTAGCTCTTCCTTCTACTCTTCATTCGTGTTTCATATGGTGTAAGTATTTATTCCTGATTTGATTAGTTATTGTAAGATAGTTAAAGGTGTATCCTAGAAAGTTGAATGGAGTGTTAACACCAAATTCTATTACTCTGCTTTTATAAGGTTGTATTTCCAGACCTCTCACTTTTAATATTTATCTTATTTTGGTTTGGATTATATTTAATAGTCTGGGTGAACCCGAGATAATTAAAAATCGTACGCAAATTTAACAATAATGCAAGCGATACTTATATTTCTTTTAAAAATTTATCCTTAGGATTTATTGAAACAGCTTTAACGGATAGTCTGAAACCATCTATTTATCTGAATCTGATAGCTGCACGCTTTGTAAAGTTTGTATACTCTCTTTTTGCTTCTTCCTGGTTATTTTCCTTTCCGTTCATAGTAAAATTAATAAGTAAATGGCCTCCAAACAATTTGGTATTCAAATATAGGTGAGACTTTAGTTTCGTTAAATTCAATTAATCCGGCTTTTAATCATCCCTTTAGAATAATTCTATATTTAGAAGGGATAGGAGCGTTTGCTAACAATCAGTCATGAGTTTTTAAATCAAAGCATTTCATAATCTCTGCATCTCAGATATATTGGGTGTCTATTGTACGAGTTATTTTATAACCTTTTATTTGTAAGGCTTTTTGTATAAAAATACATACTTGAAATATTCTAAGTAAAAATAATCTAAAAAAGATTTAAATATAAATTATAAAATAAAAAGATAATATAAGTTATTAGATTTTGCGCAGATCCTTACTCTCCAACTACATACTAACTTAATAACAAAAAGATTCAGTAGCCCTTATATAAATTCCGTATTTAAAACTATTTCATTTAGTTTATAATAATTTGTTTTATATGGTTGAATATAGGGGTTTTTGCTTTAAGCTAATAAAAATTGATTGAGATAATGAGTTTTAAAAATTACTGATTTTTTTATTATTTTTGAGTTTATAATTTTTCACTACAAACTTTACTTATTTTGCATTAAACTCTATTGCTTTTGCTTCATTTAATGATAATATGATAATGAGCTTATTTACGTACTTTTTAATGTTTATAATTTTAATGTTTTTGTTTAATCCATCTTGTATTTATTTGTATGTTTTTTATTGGTTTTACAATTATGTGACTTATTACTTATTATAAGTTTACTTTATTTAGTTCCGAATTTTTTTAATAAATTTTAGATTTTTGTTTATTTGTGTTTATTTGTGTTTCCCAGTAACTTAAATCAGTGAACTTTTATTTCCTTTTGTAGTAATTTTTATTTAGGTTATTTTTTAAAATATTCTAATTTATTAGCGGCTTTAATGTTGGATTCTTTTTGTTAATTATATAACAGTTGTTGAATTAGATTAGAATTAAAGTGTAAATATCATTAATTGATATAATAATTATTTAAGATATATTTAAATATCGTAAGTAATTTATATTTTGGATGAGCTATTAACAATTAAGAATTTATTTTTATTTTTTGTTATTTGGATGTAGAGTATCTTTAGAATTCTTACCTTACACAATATATAAAATACATAAAATAGATTTTAATAATTTGCTGTAAAACAGCATTGCAAAAATTTGGTTATATAACCAAACAGTTATTGATTCATTTTTATATTCTATTTTAGATAAAAATCAGATAATTTAATTTTAATTAATCTTTTTACTTGTTAAAAACTAAATAGTTTGGTATTAATCATAAGTAATTTATATTATGTTTACCCTTATTCAGGACTTTTTTTTAAACCGATGAGGACAGAATTATTAATTTAAATTTTTACTTATTGGACTATATAGCTGAAGAAAAAGAAATGGCTTTATATTCTAGCACACATTATGGTTAGATTTGATTATGTACTATTTTTAGTAACGTTATCTTATTACGTAACCTGAGATCTGTTAGTATAAAATATAAAAAAGTATAATAATATAAGTTATTAGATAGTTGTAACCTTTTTACTTATTTTTTGTTTACTCATTAGTTACGCTTGCAATTATTATATTGACCCAATAAAGCTCACTTATATCAAATATGTATAAGATATTATACTTTTGGATTTAAACCAGTATTAATTTATTTTAATATAATTATATTTATTTTGATTATAAAGATATTCAAGAAATAATTATTAGTATTTATAACACTGATCATTTTAAAATTAAATAAATGTTTAGACTACTTTTTTACTTTTGTTATATAAGATATATTAGGTTTATTAGTAGTTATGATTTAACTAAGAACACACTACTTTAGTGAGTATAAAGTAAACATTACAAAGTATGAAACTTTTCCTAGTTTATATTTAGTTATTTATGCATACTGCTTAAAAGACAGTAAGTTAGCTATTAATTTGATGATTGTTCCAATAGAAGAGTTTATCATAAATTTTTTTATTAATTTGGAGTTAATACTGATATTTTGCTCAAGAATTGAAAGATTTTTAAGTAAAGGTTATCATTATGACATGAATTAACAATTAACTAATGAAAGTTTGATAATATGCCTAAACATAATAGCGCGTTATACCATTTTTATAAGAATATTTAATCGAGCAGTTGCTTTAGCTTCGAGACCCTCTTTTGAAGTTTTATATTTTTATTTTTAATAAATAGCCACTGGAATTATTAATTAAGATCATTGTTGGACATTTTTCGATTATTAACTATTGTAGATTTTGTTTTTAAGACATTGTTTAGAATATAGATATATAGCAGATATTTATGTTTTGTGGATTGAATTTTCCTGTTGAGGATGTTGGTGAATTATTAGATATACTCATTATCTGAGTTTTTATTAAATCTTTTTTAAAAACTGTTCGGAATCACATGTTAATATATATTTTTATATAGTAATATAAGTATATTTGATATAATAATTTATTTTTTTTTATTTTTAAATTTATCTAATTAGGTTGATTAATCGATTTTAAATTTTAAGTAATTTATAGGATATATCAAAAGATATAAATGAACACCAACATAATTTACACTTAAGAAAAATTAGTTTATAACAAATTACAAAATGAATATACTACATTTAACATTATGTTATCACAAAGTATCATGTAATCTCTCGAATTGTTTTTTTTTCCTGGAATGTAATTATTAAAAGGCATTTTGTAAAAAATTTAAGATTCATATGCAAAGAGAATACTTGAAATAAGAATTAAACATATTGGTTTTGAATAACTTTATGAAATAAATCATCATATTACATTAAAAGACTCTATTATTAGAAATGCGTTTGAAAGCTTTTGGTTTAAACTAGTAAATTTTACTTTTGAACATGTCATTTTACTATTTAGTTTTAAAACTAAAGATGATATACACTAGCTAAGTGATTTAGTTTTTCTATAGAATATATAAATATTATTATTATTATTATATCGTAAATAGGCTTTGTATTAGAAATGGTGAATATATACAAGTTAAATTAACATCTATTATTTTTAGTTATGGAATAAGAAATGGTTATAGAGAAAATTTAATCAATGAACATATTGATAATGATTTGATAATTAAAAACAATTTTATATAAATTATATATTTAATATATTCATAAATTAATTATTGAGAGAGTTATCTAAATACTAGTATTTGTTATATTAAAGTTAATAACAAAATATCTAATTTTAGTATAATTAATATAAATTTAACATAATTATCACATTTATCAATTTAGGATAAAAATACTATTGTTTTGTTTATTTTGTGTAAAACACATACTTATGTGAAGTTTAATACAATTATTTTAATTAAATTCTTTATTGTTTTTAGCTAAATTAGCTACTATTTAACATGCTGTTGCATAATTAATAAAAAAATTTAATAACACATATTACAAATAAAACACATGTGATTAATAATACTTCCCCAAATACTTTAAAACTCACATCAACTTATTTTAAATACACAAATAACATTTTCAATGTTTTACCTAGGACCAAAGCTGCGGTAGGTTAATATTTAATCTTAGTTATTTTAATAAAAACTGCTAATTTTGTGTTATTTTTAGATTTTGCTGTATGATTTTGCATTATTTTTAGGTTTTATTGTAAGCTCTTTATTAATTATAAAGTAATAAGAAGTTATTAAAATTTCAATAATTTGACTTGAATGTATAATTATTCATTCTTTATATATATTTTGTATATTATTATTTTTTGTAAATTAAATCCTTGCTTATATATAATTTATAGTATTCGTATATTCTTCAATCAATAATTAATTATTTTAATAATATATATATTATATTATAGTTTTATTTTTAGAAAATTTATTTTGTGTAACAGTGTGTTGATTGAGGCTTACTGTTCCGCTTCATTAAATAATGATTATATTTTAATATAGTAAATATTTTTTAAATGTTTTAATTTTGACATTGTTTCTTATTTTCAAAAACTTTATTTAAGAGACGCGCAAAAGTCTAATATTAACTTTTATTAATTATTTTAAATAATTTGAAGTGAGGAGGCTAGATAGGCGAGGTTCTAAGTATGGCAGTGTATTAAAGTTTTTTTTGACTAAATTTAAACAATAAAAAATAAATTTTATGTGTATTTAAATACATTGCTAAAGGTTGAAGTGGGAGTTATTAGGGGATTGTCTTATAAAAATGGAGATAAGTATAATAATATTATAAATATACAATATAAGTTCACATATTAGTAATAGGGATATATTGAAATAATATATTAAATAATAATAATATATAGAATATATATATATGGAATAGTAATAAAATATTATAAATAATAATATACATTAAATTATTCATAAATAGATAAGAACTTTATGTAAATAGCCTATAAATCATAGATTAAATCAATAATATTTAGTATAGTATAACCTTGTTTTTAACTAATAAAATAAGTCAATTATGATATGAAGATAAGTAAAACATAAATTAGTGTATTGGAAGTTTTATTAATTTTATTAACTTTCTTAAGTTGGATTTTATTCAATTAATTTTTTATTCTTTTTATTATTTATATAAATTTTTATATTTAACTTTTATAATTTATAGTATTTTTAATCTTTTTTTATTTATTAATAACACTTACTAATTTCGTAGTAACTTTAGATAGTTTAATATTTATTTATTTAATAATTTATTTATATTTTAGTAAAATTTTTAATTAGTCTGTGGACTAAAGCGTAATTAAGTATATAGCTAAATTTATATTACTGAAATATGGAACTATAGTCAATATATACTTTTTTAAAAATATTAGTTAATATACTTGAGATACTTAGTTAATATTTCTTAGCTTATTTTTAATAATATTAATAGAAAAATTAAAGTTAGGACGATATTACTAGGATATGGTAATATTTTAAAATAAATTTAATAATAGTTTACTACGTATAATTAGGATCTTATTAAGTATTAAAATTTAATTCTTTTTATTTAGTTTTTATAATTTTTTAAGTTATTAAAATAACTTCTTTTCAATGAATACTCGGATAATTACTAACTTTACAACATAAAGAATTTTATTTAATTTGTTTCAATAATTTACTTTATTATTTATTCGGTTTACTATTTCAATATATTATATATCTTTATATTAAATTTAACTAATTTTCAATTACTTTATTTGAAATTATTTCGAGGAAGGGAGTATAGATACGGTTCTCTATCAATAAGGTGCAATAACATTGAAAGATTTAAATATAGGATTATAAAGGATATATATATAAATTATGAAAACAAAAATATCACAAACAGTAAAGATTACTGATGTTAAATACTTTTTTCAAATTTACTACAGAATAGTAAGATTACTTGAATTTACTCATAATTTACTAAAAAAAATAAAAAGAATTTATCACTTGTTTTCAATATGGTGATTATATCAAACAGTATTGTTTATTCTAATTTCTTTAATTAATTACGCAGAAAAGAACTCAGTTTGGATTAGCTTTTTAATTATGGTGAGAATACCGAAAATAATTAAGATTTTATTTTTGTTTTATTTTTAAAAATAGTTTCATGTGACGCGCTCCCAATTATTAAAATAATTATTTTTAGATTAAAAATTTTAAAAAGACGTGGAGTTTACCTTTATTTTAAAATATTAGTATTTAATAATTTTATTTAATATTTGTATTAAACACGGATAATTACCTAATTTAACTTTAATAGTTTTATTTATTAATTTAATTTTTAATTATTTTATTTCTTGAATACGCGCAAAATAACTAATTTAACTATTTTAATATTTTTTATTTATTACTTTATTTTTATTTAAGAGTTGGACTCTTCCAGGTTTTAAAAAGGGAGAATATAAAATTTAAGTACATAAATATTTTTATAAATTATTCTAAAATAGCCTAAAAAGGATCCAGTAAATATAGTTAACGAGTGTTCAGACACATTGATTTATGAAGATGTTGATATAAAAATAGTAAACCTCTTATAGATTTGATTTTATTGGTCAAATTTGTTTTTAATGAAAAAAAGTTTTAATTAGATTTAATAAATTTTATTATCGAAAATATGAGTAATGAATTGTTAAAAATTAGTTAAATATCTGTGGATATAAATATTATAAATAATACTAATGTGAGAAAAAATAGTTTAAATAATTATGATTTTATTTCATATAAGAGAAATAATTAAATAAATCTGTTGAAAAGGACGAAAATAGATTAAGTTATAATAATAACAGGTTCGATAACTCCGCTACATCAATATATAAAATATGTAATTATATTACAACTAATCCTATGTATGTTAAAATCACTCAAATACTAAAAACATAAGTGGATAATAAGAGAGTTCTTTATAATAGAAATATACAATTACAAATAGAAGAAACATTAAAATTTTTGTGGAATGAATAATTAAATAGTATGTTTCAAGGTAAAAAAAGTTTATTTAGTAATTATGTAGGAATTAATATATTAATGCTCTAAATTAGACAAAGTTTTAAATTTATTTAAAAAGGATAAACGTTATTTGATGAATAAAACATACAGAAATCATATTATTATGAGTAAATTGGTATTATATTTTATATAGTTTTATATAATATTATTCCTAATATGAAAAATTTAAATCAGAATACTGCTACATTATTTATATATAAAATATATTGGTATGGAATTACATAAAATTTGGTAAAAATCAATGGTCTTTATATATCAATATTAATCATAAGAATTCTTCTTAAACATTTGAAAACTTAATGGTTTAAATCCAATTAAATAAGTATTATTATACAATAGAAAAAGGTTTATCTAAACTTGAGTTTAACGTTAGATTTTATTAAATACTAGGTATTATTTGCGTTGTTTGCTTATTTTTACCTTGCGATTTATCCTAAATTATTTATGAATATAGTCATTTTTATGTATTTATTAATATTCCATTGGTGGTTAAGACTGTTAAAACCCTGATAAAATCTAGTTGATCAAATAGTTAAATAATTATCTGTAGAATTATACATTTGGTTGTTTTAGGATATGTTTAAGTCTAATTGGATTTTAAGTATAGACGATAAAATTAAATTTATGTTTAATTAATATGTAGGATACTTACTCAATATTATTATTATATTAATATACAAAATAAAACTACACTAGTTGACTAATAGTTAGATTAAATTTTAATTACGAAGTATTCCTTAAACTGTGAAATTAACAGTTATTAAATCACATAAATAAATTTATTGAATGCTAATGAATCAGGTGTTTATAGTAATGATAAATTTAGGATAAAATTATATTTGCAGCATAATACTATTATTCTTTTTAAATTATGGGGAAAATCTTATGAAATTAAAAAACACAATAGTCAGTTTTATAGTGATAAATCAGTGATAACTTTTGCTCTTAGGTTTTCATATTGAGCTCAATCTACTGATGATAAAATATTTATTTTAATTACTTTATTGACTGAAGATTATATACTAATTATTTATCTGTTCAACGTGGTAAATTAGCTAGATCTTTATTAAAAATGGTTCTAATAATAGAGGATTAGAGCATTTGAAATTTATACAGCTATTTGTTAAGGACTAAGTAAATCTTAAAAAGATTAGGTTGAATTAATAATATTTTAATTTTTTATGTGACTAATTTATCTAAGTATAGATTTTGTAGTTTCGATATGAAGGATACAAATTTTATTATTTTTAATGAAAGGGTTATTTTTAACTTGTTGTATTGTTCGTAAATTTATGGTTTAAATAATTTTATTATTAGATTACCAATATATTTATTTGCCACATGTAGTGGTTTACAACATTTAAGTACAATGATAAATGATACCAACTTAGCTAAACATGTTAATATCAAAAAAGTAATAAAGAAGATATAACTATGGATGTTTATTCTCATATGATTTATGTTTTAAGTAATAAATTACAAGAATATATTAAAATAGATAATTCTTTAGCTATATTAAAGAATATTAATATTACTAGAAGCTTTATTAAACCTGGTATTAGGACTTTTTTATTTTGGGGCTATATATCCAGACCAATTAAAAACTAATCTTTTTAAACAACTTGATTTAGTTAAATGTAAAAAGCTTACATATATCTTTATATAAAAACTGATTTGGATCTTCTTATAACTGCTAAACAAATATTTGCTAACGCTATTCTTGATAGATTATAGGAGATTTTCCCGTTTTAAACAAACTTGTTGAATATTTGAAAGATATGAATAATTTACTTAAATATTTTTATGCTATATGGCTAAGTCAAGATGGTTTAATCATCTAAAATTTTTAAACACCACTAAAAAAAGGAATTTAGAAACATCTATATTAGGTAAACGAAAAACTGTTACTATCACAGAAATGGACAGAAATTTAACAGATCTTAGAAAACAAAATAATTCTATAGTACCTATTATTGTACACTCCTTTGATGCTACTGTAATAGCAGTACTTATTGAAAATATTACTTCTAATTTTACACTTAATAAAAGGAATTTAATCCAATTTAAGGATTGTTTCGCATTTTGTGATAAAGATATTTGTTATTTATCTTGTATAGGATTATATAAATCTTTTTAATTATCATAAATTTATTTGTAACTTTTTTAAAAAACTGGATTCATTATAGAATAAGTATTTACTCCTGGTGGTAAAATTAATAGTTATGTTAAAACCGATGTAAGTAAATTAATAATACATACACCTCCGGAATTTTATGTGGTAAAATACTTATGGCTTGATATTCTATCTTCTCAATACTGTTTTAAATAAATTTTCTTCTAATTATTAGTGATTATTATTTTTGTTTAAGAGCTAAGAATAAAAAACCTCTATTATCCTAATAATACTGGATACTAAAGTAATTATATAGCAACTGAATACCCTTTAATAAAAAAAGCTTTTTAATTTAATAATTGGCTCTTATTAATACCTATTAGTTAAATAATAAAGTTAGTTACTATACATTTTACTATTTTAGTTTTTCCTTAGTGATTAGATAAGTTTTTGTAAGTAGTTTTTATATAAACTATATTATTATAGCGGCTTTATATATTAGTAGGGTTTACTCTTTAGCCTTCTCCACTTATTTCTTACGTTGTTAAGTAAGGATTATTCATTTTTAATTAAATAGTTAATATAATCTATACTTGTATAAATAATACAGTTATATAAATGTTATTAAACAATTTTTATATTTTTGTACTAAATATAAGCATTATTGAACCATCTTTTAACTGATATGGAACAGTTTCATAATTTAGCTCATTTTGCTTAATAACTTTATTAGTCATTATCTCAGGTTTTATAGTTAAGTTCATTGATTTTAGAGCTCCAGAACCTTTATTAATATATGTGAAAATTTTAATAGTATATATGGTTACATTATTTACACGGAATAAATATTTAAATTGGTTTTCGTTTAGTAATTTACTATATTTTTATATATTGACAGTATCTTCTTCATGAATTAAACAATATGCTTTAGAAAAAATATAAGCTCTTTTAGAGACATTTTAAAGAAATTTACATAAATCACTTCCAATAATTTTATTGTATTTTGGGCTTTTACTCAAAAAGCTATCAGTATAGTCACTAGGATTATCTGGTAAAAAGGATTAATAATAATAGAAACATTGTGAAGTTATTATAGCCGATATTAGAATAGTTCTTATAACATAAGGAGCATCAAAGTTTGTTTTAATTTATTGTATTCATTTCTATTTAATTATTAAAGTAATTAATAAGGTGCTGTAGTATATTTAATATATTCAATATCATTACCAATTTATATTTTTTATAAAAATTCATGGTTAAGAGATATATGATCATCTTTACTAGATTATACAAAATCAATAGTATAAGGTTCATATTTGAATCCAAATCTACCATATAAACTATTAAGTTTTATTTTAACACTAGATGGTTTGCTTTATTACCATCTATGTAAGCATTAATTTTACTATAGGTTTAAACAAAATTATTAAATAATTATTTTATTGTTATATTTTATATACGTAGTGTACCACAACATTTGTTGATTGTGTATTTATACCTTTCTTTTGATTTTCACTGCTATACCAACATGTTCAATTACCTGTAGGGTATATTAAACCACCATCTTCTTTTCGAAATTGTAAAATAGGAGCTATGAGACCTTCGTTAGCAGACATTTTAACACTCACACAACAAAATAATTATAAAGGTTATTGGCACTAATCTTACTAGGTTTAAATATACCTAATTACTTTAACATACAAGAAGATATAGAGATACAACATCAGATATATTTTATGCATAATAAGCCTCCAAATTAAGCATTTTTAATGGAAAGATATTTAACTTGTCTAGAAATATGTATTGGATACTTATCAAATGATTTTTTAAAAAAGCCTATAACGACAAACTACTTAGAGTAGTAAACGCTACTTATTTTAAAACATAGCTTTACTAATTCTATCTAATTGTTGATATAAGGCATCAATATCTTATACTTCATTAATTAGTATTTATAATTCCATTTTAATTCCATCGGATATTTTTATAGTCTATGTCATATATTTTATCTTATTTTGGTTTACCGTGTAATTTCCCTTTATTGAAATAAAGCTTTTGTGTTTCTATATCATTACCTTTAATTAAATTTATAATACTTAAAGGTTTAATTTATAACTATCATTAAATATAATCTTTTTTATTAATCTTTTAGGATGTTTAATCACTTTAGGACCTTTTATTGTTAAAGGTTTACCTTATTTAATTTCTATTTTAGTATTGATGTATTTATCAAATAATGTTTTAAGTATAAAAAAACATAATTTTTGTGTATACCAACTTATACTCGAACATATCTTCAATTATTACTCTCTACTTACTCATATTTACTAATAACATTTATACCTCAAGATACTTAAATATTTGGTTTACTTTTCTATAAAGATGTTTAAAATGTAGCATATTTACTATAACTAAATAACTCCAATTGCTCAACATGTTAGTATCTATGTATTTTATTTACAGATTTAATTGTAGTATTTTAATTATCTGTTTCATGTAGTAGAAACATTTAGATCACTAAAATATTATTTATCTAGTTTATACCTTATATTTTGTACTATTCTTCTCAAGAATAACTTAAGTTTTATTTGATATAAACTATTTCCTGATTTATCTAGGTATAAAATTTGTGCTTTTACTTAAACGGTTAAATAAGGCAATGAATAATTCTTATGATCAATACTTTTGCTCTATATGTTTTATATTTAACTTTCTTATCGAAAGATACAGATCTTAATAATATTTTTATATACCTATTTATAAATCATTTACTTCAATATCTCCACTATTATACATAGACTTTTATATATTACATTTTATTATAGTATTAACTGCATTAATATTAGACTTTTTAGTTTATATTTCTTTACCGTAACTTAATTATTCCTTATGTCATATTACACCTATACATTAACTTACACCTGAAATTTAATCCTTATTCATATTTTTAATTTATTATATTTCACATACTTGGATTAAGTTGGTTATATTTTTATATGTACCTTTAACTAACATTCCTTATTATATTTTCCCTACAATAAAATTTGGTGTACCCTTATTAGTTGTATAAAACTTATTATTGTACTTAATATTTATCCTTAGCTTTTATTATGGTAGATTATATTTCATCTGTTATATATTTTCGTAAGCAAATAATGTAAAATTTTTGTATTTTGATCAATTATTATTTTTAATTATAGTTTTTATGTTCCAGCTTTGTACGTAGTATAAATACTTAACAACCAGCATTGAGTATATATAGTTATTAAATTTATTAGAATAGTGTGAAACAAAGTTAAATAACCTTAGTATTATATATTTAAAATTGATATGGTTGTTTATTATAGCATAAACATATAAAAATTGCATAATATACCACTTAATATATAAATTAAATGCAAGATTAAATAAAATTTAATTACTTTTTTATTAAAATTAGTTTTAAATTTAAGTCATTTAATAATTCTAGGATACTTTTCTAAAAAGGTTATTTTATTAATAATATTTTCACTTAACATTATATTTAATACAGTAACGAAAGAAGATAACATTAAACCATCTGCAATTATATTAAACAATTTTATCCGGATTCAAACTATCCAAATAATCAATATAGTAATTATATATTTTTACTATGTATTCACTAATATCTAATTTTTTAATTTCTTCAAAAGCTTCGTTCATTTTTTCAAATGACTTATCTCTCTGTGTTTTATTATTTTCACTTGGATCTATTTGATAGTTATCTACAGCTTTGGCATGTTCATCAGCAGCCTCTTGATATTTTCCTATTGTTTCCTTATTTTTAAGCTTAGTTGCTTGTTCTTCAATAAGTCTATCATATTCTCTTTGTTCATCTTCCTTAAGTTTATCTCGTTGCTCCTTAATTTTGTCTAAAATATTATTGTCATTTACATACTGTCTTCTATATCCATCTAAGGTTGCACTTCCTATTACTATACCCATACCATGTTTCTTTACTAATTCTCATATTTTTTGTCTCATATTAGTTGTTTTTTCTAATACCATTCCCAAAATAGTTAAAATAAAACCTGAAGTTAAAATATAACCACCATTTGGATATCCATGCATATAGCTAACAGCTCCTATAGTTAAATTTAATAAAGAAAAACTAGTTAAAATA
>Ga0157364_1001323_pt1 | contig 20754 bp, 5 predicted proteins | sample AttsexASBM2_FD_111476 | JGI IMG/M metagenome (GOLD analysis project Ga0157364, IMG submission 111476) | Fungus gardens microbial communities from leaf cutter ant in Ribeirão Preto, State of São Paulo, Brazil - Atta sexdens ASBM2 | ecosystem: Host-associated > Fungi > Mycelium > Unclassified ...
ACTACGCAGATCAAAAAATCTCACCTAATAACTTCACTTTTAATATACAAAAATGGAAAAGCTTTCTTATTTCTCAATTGACAATTGAGCGGAGACTGCCGTAGTACTCAGCACAGTAGTCTGCATCTCCGCACTATCTAACGCATGCGTCAACGTGTTCGTACACGTCTTGAAGTTTTGATTATAGAGATATTTAACATTTCTCAACTTGCTCCTATGCTCAAGTAACCCCTAGCACATGCGTCGCAACATGCACTGTTACCTGCCATGTAACAATTGTTTAGTTGTTTGTTATTTAGTCACGTTTTAATATAAAGTATGTCTAACACATTTTTTCCTAAACATTCCTAATCTTGTTTCTTGCTATTTTTCTTATTTGCTTTGACCTATCGTTTTTAGCCCTTTTTTATCTACTCTTAAGATTCGTCTCGAATATTCAGTCTTACAGATATGACTCATTCTTAAACGGAGTCATCGACAATAACATATCTCAGCTTTTTTCATCCCCATCACATATATTTTTGATATTCGAAAATGTCACATTATTGTTTAAAATTTATCGGAATCTCCATCTCTTTTAATCAAAGTAAAGATCCTTCTAGCTCTGATCAAATCATCTACTCTCGTAAGTCTAACTTGCAACATAATCCTAAGTCTCTTATATTAACGTTGAATAAAGTCTGTTCTGAAGTCAATTGTCGAACCTTATAATACTTTACGTATTGCGATGTTTCATGCTCGTAACATCACGTACACGATGATTCGCCCGCTTTATCAACTTTCAATAGCACAGATCGAATAACACGGACGAACTTTGCAACACGCGACTGGATGGCAAAGAAAAAAGGAAGCGTTAGAAGACGCAGGATGTTACGAGCGTGATGCATAATATATAAAGTAATGAAACTAGGGTTGAACATTGTCTTTTGACCAGATTTTATTCAATACGACAAGCTTATAAACTAAATTTGAGGTGTGTTAGCAGCAGCTGCTTTAGCAGCTAACGAAAATAGATTGTCTTAATTAGAATTAGAAGGATTCACTGCGATAAAAAAAATGGAGTTTTTGAATAATAATCAATAATGTGACATGTTCTAATATTAAAAACGTGCATAATGGAGATCGAAGTATGTTAGCCTTGACTCAAGAATCCATTTGCAGATGAGTCATAACGAATAAACTTATGAAAACCTGAAGTTTCCGATTTTGTTATCGATTGATACATTATACTGTATTTTGGTGCGCTGATTATAAATATAATTATGAAAATTACCGACAAAGTCATTTTCAAAGTCAAATTTGAAAAAAAACCGATTTTTTTGACATTTGAAATTAAAAATCTACCAGTTTTATAATCATATACATTATCAACATACCAAAATACAGTAGTATAATTATATTACGTACGCCTTCAGGCAGAGGAGATAAAGAATTGCTTCGCATAGAAGTCGCGCGTCCCTAAGCAGGAAGATGGGATGAGAGTCACTTCGCGTGAAAAAACGTAAGTGCCCTGACAAAGGAGAGATAGGGTGAAAGTCGCTTCATGTGTCGGACGTTCTTTAGCAGAGGAGAGCAGGATATCGATTATGAAACTTTATCTCTAGGATGGAAAATGAAAGATGAAAACCACGAAATAAGAGAAAAGGAGATTTAACTTGATAGCGCGCGGGCAGAAAAAGTGGAACCGGTTTGTGCGCTGAATTGGGAGAGTCCACTGAGATGAATAATCTACTAATTTGAACGCCATTTAAAAAAAAAAACAGTCAGCTGTTCCACCAGTTGTACACGCACCGGCAGGAATGATGTTTCCTAGCATTTGGCGTGCGGCGATACACACTCGTACTGAAGCGCACACATGTTACTGGAAACGCGGAGGAGGCGAGGAGCGCGAAGGGAAAAAGTAGTGAGAGGCGCTCCGATATTCTGTTCTGAGCGCACGATTGAGAGAGAAAGCGTAATTGGATATCAGCTCGCGATGTCCTTACGCCTATTCTTACATTTGTTACGAGTGAGATATCCCGATGTTTCTCGCTTGCCAATATTCATAATAATACTTTTATTATGCACAAAATGTTGTGATTATGCAAAAAAATTTTTAATGCTGTAAAAAATTTCTGTGCATAATTACAGCATTACCTATAATTTTGAGACTCATTGTAATAGCTTTGCATGTTATAAATTTGCAGTGCAAATAAAATTAATATTTTGTACTGCAAGATCGTAAAATTAAATTTACAGTTAAATATAAGAACATATAATAAAATAAATAAAAAAAATATAATATAATGTATATATATTTTTTATAATTCAAATTTTTTAAATTTATTTTATTATATGTTTTTATCAATTACGAACACATCAAGATCTCTTTTTTTGAACATAAGAATAAATAAATAAATTTATAACTTTACAATTTACATATTTTATTATTCATTTTATGTACATTTTGGTACTTTCTCTTTCTAATAGTTTTATCATAATTTCAGTGTGTGCTACATTTTGCACGGAGCACACTGAAGATTCCATATTATTACAGTAAGTGTCAGTTGCATGGCTCAGCTTCAACGATTTCCTCCTTTCTTTAATTTGTTCTTTTTCTGCATTATTGAACTTCTTGCAAGAAAGACATTCTCTATAATTAAGAAAAAACGGATAATTTGTGCGTATTCATGTTTCACAATCAATTAAAAGGTAATTGGGATAGCTGATCTATTATATTGGTAATGCTGAATAATGTATCAACATTCAATCTCCATCTCTTTGATTGCTTCGATTACTCCTTGTTTCAAAAGTGACAGTAAGGCGACTAGTGCATCCGATGTTTCAGGCTCTTTTTGGTTTTTAACAGTATCAATTGACAATTATCCGGTATCATTTGGTCCTAACACTAACGTTTTCAGGCAAATATCGCATACCATAGCTTGCTTATTTTCAAAAAATTTTGTGAATCTTGATCCTTTTCTCGCAACATATCCAGCAACATAATTTAATACGTAATCTTTAATACATAATTGTGCATAGGAAATAATCGTGGTTGTCAAGTACCGATGCAGCATCCACATTAACATTTTTGTCTCTATCCAAAATGATATCAATTTGATCGATCCACTACTGCTGTCTTTCCTTAGAATTTTTTATGTCCTTGATATTCAAGAACATCCATCAGTTTTCCGTCAGATATGTTGCAATCTTTTGGCGGTTTTACAATTGAATAAGTCAAAACTAATTTATACATTTGTATAAACAGCTAAGAATCTGGATGCTCATTGGACCTACAGCAATTCCGCATCATACCTAAATAACAAAATAGAACTTCTTGTATTACTTTGTGGAAATTTTTAAATTTTTTACAAGAGTATCACAATTGTATACCTTCAAATTGTCTTGATTAAATCATGCGATCATTAAATATCTAAAATTACTCTTTTACAAGAAAAGTGCAATTTCAAGTGCTGCTTTTAAGGAAACTTTTAATCTATAATATGTCGAATTTGTTATGAATTCGTAACTTTTTTCGTTTGCTTCTTTTTCCCATGTATATAGATATTGTAAGAAGTTTATATCCTACAGTGGAGAAATAGTTAATTTATAATTGACTTTTAAATTGAAAGATTTTGGATTTTCGATTTCAAGTAGATCGTACTAATGCTTTAATGGCAATACACCAGGTGTCTGTAAACAGAAAACCATAACAATAATAACAATTAAAACTTGTATTAATTTATGCACACGTTTGTACTATTAATGGTTTAATAACTAACTAAATACCCTAATCATGTGTGTTTTGTTTCTCAAGCATTTGATAAGATGAGGAAAATCCGAAAAAACCAAGGCGTCGCTGTGGGTCTACGAATATTGACTTTTATTTTCGTAACTCCAAACTTGTCCCACATAGAGTGATTCCAAGATGCGCCATTTAATGTAACTGCATCAACTTTAAAGTCTGATTTCTCTATAAGAATGATGACTCCATAATAAGTTGGATTGCAAGACTGTACCAGATGCGCTTCTTGAACTAAGGAAGCATTCCAATTGTGTTTGCATTCATTTACCTTTAAAAGGTTGAAACATAAAAACCAGTGTGTGGTCTCCTTTTTTCTTGATGTTTTATTTATTTCCCCAAATTGGTAAAACCTTCAATTTTAAGATTGAAAGCGAGCGTCTTAGAAACTTTCATTTCGTCTAACAATAAAATATGTAATAAATATGTAATATTCAAATACAATCAATAAAAAAATGTTTCATTACATAACGTTAAGGATGTTAGTAATTAAGCAAACTTAACATACCACGCACAACAGATGGCTCCATTTTCGCACTTTTTTCTTTTAAAAGTGGAAACCATAGCATCCTTTTATCGCTTTAATATATCGATTTAATGTATTTATACATAAGAGTAAATATGTGACTTCTGAGATGCTTATATGTCTTTTTGCTTTTAATTCGCAACAATAAGCATTCATACATTCATATCATTGGGTCGTGTATCTCATGCCTTTAATATTCTTTACTTTGGATGCTGCAAAGCAGATAGTTGTTCATTAAACAAGATTCATTAAACAGGTAATTTCGATACTATCTGTCAGCTTCTTCTACTATCTGTGTACTTGTTTCATTCAATTCTTAAACTTTCTACTTCCTTTTTCAATCGTAGTAACTCTAAAAAAAAATTAAACTAACATAGTACAAGTGCTAAGCACAATAGGGTGATCCATTTGTACTCTTGAAAAAAATGTAGATTGGAACCATTTCGAGAGATGTGGTAGAAAAAATTCGAAGTTGAGAAACATGGACCACTTTAAAGCACATGTTCCCTGTCAAATGTATAAAATATTCAATATCGGATATTTTATAATATGTTCCTTCTTCCAAAGTCTAGTATTTTTGTACTGCATACATAAAGTTTTGCTTTGTTTTGATAATCTGTGCATTGGTGTTAGCTTCATTGACTTGTGATCCTTACACAATTTTTGTGTTTGACACACGAAGCACATTTTTCGCGCTGTATATCACGTACTGTGCAATCTTTCGAAATATATCCAAGACAGCTTTCAACACTAAAAAATGTAAAATAAATAATATTACGTTTATCGGATTTTCATTCATTATATGTTTCAATCAATGCCAGGGTTCTTATTCTTGAAAATAAACATATATGAGAAACTAGAGAAATATTATAGTATATGTCACAAATTATAGTATTTCCTTAGTTTTTCAAATATTTCTTTTATTAAAAATAAAGGCTCAGATCGCTCATAAAGGATTAGTGAAATGAAATTGAAAGAATGTCATACATATGGTATTAATTACATAAATATGAACAAATATATACCAAATTTCACTGACGACTTCTTTATATGGATATTTGAAACTTTTTGAAGAAGATTCTGGATGTCGTTTACATGTTTAATTTTCCCATTAGGAAAATTGATTTTTCTGTCTCTAATAAAAACCTGCAATGATTATGTACATTTAAAATGGAACAGGATATGATATACAATGTATAGTCTTACAGTGTGAGATGGATATTTTTTGGAACGAAATGTCATATTTCTCTCTAATAAAAACACAGTAAGTCAAGTCTTCTGACCAGCAAGTCCACATTATCCATTCTTTTTTAATAATGGAAATCCAGCTCGATAGAAGAGTAAGCTTTTTTTATCAACGATTATTCCAGCTCATATTTTTGGAAGTCTCCGTTTGGTGAATAACTTGTTCATTATGTGTGACATAATTATGCGAGATTCACACAGATTCATCAGTAATAACAGAACAATACTTTGTAGGGGAGCCACAACACTCACCTCTCCATTTCGTCTCGAGATATTATTAAAAACCGTTATAATCAATCCTGGGCAAATTTTCGACAGTATAAAAAGGGCCCCGAGGGACCCGGAAGTAATTGAAGAACGCTGACATTATCGACAATTGATATAAATTTGCTATTATTGATATAATTTGGCTTTGCATTATTAAATTCATGATTTTTTATTATATAAATGTTCCATAAATAAATGTGCGTACTTGTAAAGTTATAATATCCTATATATTGCAGAAAAATTACAATTTTTTCTCTGCAGTTATCATCTCTGTTGATAATCAAACTTTGATGATAATAAAACTGAAATCATAATTTTAAAGAAAAATCGAGTATTGTTGAATTCTAAATGCATAAATACATCTACCAAACTAATAAATTATAAAATTAATACAATATTATCAGTTTTTAACTCTTAATCATTTCAATATTCTCAAGGAAGCAAACTCTCGTAAGGATGTCGGTCTTTAATAGTATCTCGGTGATTTCGTTGTTCCCTTCTTCCATTTTTCTTAGGATATATCGTTCATTTTTTATTATGTACGTTATTTAGTACCACAAGAAAAGTGGACGTTGCTATGTAGTTTACATCCACTTTGTTAAAGGACAGTAGTGCGCGGCAGCATTTTGCGGTTACAGGTTTTGAGCCGTCATGTCCTCTCTCAGGTTTCTCTCTGATATGAATATTCGCATCCGCCATTTTTAGTCTTTTTCTCTCTTTTTTCACTCTCTTGCTCCTTTCCTCAATTCCTTGCTATTTCTCCGTCGCTAAACTAATGCGCGTATTCATAGTCAGACTTTGTACTTAAGGCTTCCTTAAATTTATCTTTAGATGCTCAACAGCCAATAAAATAATTCGTAGAGTATCTAAAGATAAATTTAAGGAAGCCTTAAATATAAGACCTATGAATACGAGTATAAGGAGAAGGGAAAAAAGAGAAGATTGTAGAGAGTACAAAGAGTGGAAAAAGGATTGCGTATCCCTACAGCAAACATCGATATATTGATTGCAAGTTGACTTTGCTAGTCAGGCCTTTAGAGTCGACTGTAAGTCGACTTTGTACGGACGTCCTTTCAATATCGACTTTAGGACGTCTAGTGCGATTTATGCTCACTTAAATGTGGAATCATTTCGGCCTTGTTGTTTAACTGTAATTAAACAAGGATGAATGCTGAGCGTTATGGGCATGAATCGAATCTACACACAGCCTAGAATAGTTGACTTAAAGTCGGCTTACAGTCGTCTTTAAAGAGGGACATTGTATGACTTAGAGATGTCTCCAAATCGTCTAAAGTCGACTTACGGATGTCCATTTTCAGACATCTAAAAGCTATAGTCGACTCAGAGTCGACTTTGTGCTGTTAGGGATAGTGCTCTAGTTTTCCGTAAGGAGAAAATGACACGAATTCCTATAAGGAGGCATATGCGAATGAAATTCGTCATTACTTTTAGGCCGATATTCATAGACAGAACTTATATTCAAGACCGTCTTAAAGTACGATTTTAAAAAGTCATGAATCAATCAAAAACATTAGCATCTTAAAACATTATTTAAGACGGTCTTGAAATAAGACTCGACTATGAATACCGGTCTTAGCTTGATCAAAGTGCTCATGGAGCCACTGGAAATATTTTTTTTGAATAGAGTTATTCATAGTTAGTTTAATTAATAAAATGAAAAATTTCCATTAAAACAGTACTTACAATCGATAGAACCGATTTTGTAAAATATATTGAAAACTCCTTTTGCTTTGTCAATTAATAAATAACTTATGTACCTATTTAAAAATAAATTATGTATAACAAAAAACAAAATAAGCTATAGCTGCAACTGTCAAATTAATAATATAAAAATAAATATGATTAAATACTTCCCGAAACAAAGGGTAGTTTTCAATATGCTATGTAGGATATTTATGTAAATATCCCACATTTAAAAAATTAATTAAATTATAAAAATATATTTCTATAATATACGTAAAATACATAAATGTATATGATATATATGTATCAAAAGGTGAAAAATTCAATTTATCAATATAAATGATCAAAATTTTATCGGATCAAAATACGATATCCTAGAGACGTTTTATATTAATACAATAATTAGAAATGTCCTAGGTCTCTATTTTTGAAAAATATTACATACGAAAAACTATACTATACTATACTATAATATACATTACAAATACTATAGTACATTCCTAGTTTTTCATATGTGATACTTGCTATGTTTTTCAAGAATATGATACTTTTCAAAAATAGGGACCCTGAGGTAATATTGTATGAATGATTTGTTTTGGCTCAGAATGAGATCAATCTGATCAAATTAGGATATTTTAAGGAAATATATTGCATTGTGAGATGTTATTTTCAAACGTATTTATTAAATTATTTATTTAATTAAAGAATTATTTATTTAATTGAAACATAATCTTTTCATTTCATGTCGCATAAATCTATTTTAAAATTAATTAATTAAATAGCGGCATGCCTGTCAATGACGTGTGCCCTATTCTTGATTTGTAGATAATTTCATGACTAATGATCTTGAAATGTCATGCAATGCCGGTAGTGTTTGATTGGTCGAAATTCATTTTCAGTCCATCATGTGCAATGCTTTATCTCTATTTCATCATGCTAAAGCCCAGATCATCATACAGATTAAAATCTTTCATATATAGGACTCTAATGCCCGTATTCATAGTCAGACCTTATATTTAAGACTTCCTTAAATACCTTTAGATGCTCAGCAGTCAATGAAATAATTCATACAGTATCTGAAGATAAATTTAAGGAAGCCTTAAATATAAGGCCTGACTATGAATACGAGTATAATACAGATAACAGTGCTTTGACACCAAATACTAATTGATGAAAATTAAACGAGTGATGGAGATAAATTTTATTCTCACAACCGGCTTTTCACCAATTCAGTGCTCGTTGCAGCGTTTGTTGTTCTACATATTATGTTTACTCTATATATATGTTTCAAAATTCATGCCCGCGAAGTACAAAACGTGATATTTTCTGTTAAAACAAACTTTTTCCTTTAACAAAATTGCGTCAGATAAATAATTTTTGTGCTTATTTGTTAATTTCAACCTACTCTCTTGCAAAAATTATTTATCGAACGTAATTTTGTTAAAGAAAAAAATTGTTTGTGTTAAAATGAACAACTTTTTCTTGTAGTAAAATTACATTTGATAAATAATTTTTGCGTTTACTCGTAATTTCAACTTGCTCTCCTGTAAAAACTATTTGTTAGACGCAATTTTGCAAAAGGAAAATGTTATTTCTTTTAGCACAAAAGTATGACGTCTTGTACTTCGCGGGCGCGAATTTTGAAAGACCCCGTATATATATAATATGTGCAACATTTTGTATTAAATTATATCTATTATTATATATATTAATTAAATTATATATATTATATATAATTTAATATTTCTATATATATATATATTCATAAATTCGAAATGTGTATAAAGCTACATTAATATGTATATAAATATAAATTCTAACTGGCTCTTTTATTAAATGAAATTAAATATCCCAGAAATCAGAAATGATAATGGAATCGACATCGAATCGATATTGATTTCATTATCATTTCTGACTGGGATTGAATGGAAATATTGTGGTAGGTGACAAATAATGTCAAGAGTGGGATAGATAGATTTTGATCAAACTAAAATTTTTGTCTCATATATGCTCCAATAAATTTGTATAAACTACTTGCGCATGCATACTTGATCAATTTATTTGAAGATGTATAGCCGGTCTAATATTAGGTGGTAAACTTAATTCCTGTCGCTCGCTACTAGAGGGTATTGGTTCCAACGTTGGCGAGTTTCGATGGTGAAGTCGTGTGTCTTTTAGTTCAGACATCACTGAAAGTTATTCAGTCTTTAGGTCTTCACAGGTTAAATTTCTCAACGCAAGATTTTCCAATTGAAAATGAACCGCGGTAAGCTATTTTTCCGAAATAAGCTTTTTCACTACTTCGACCTTAAGAAAACTGTAGCGCATCGCTTATTATCTGAAGTATATGAAACTCTATCGGAAACAACATGTAGAGTTTGATTTTAACGCTTCTGAAATGTGATTTTGATGTGAGAGACAAAGAACGTCTCGGACCGCCGAAAAAATTTGAAGATGTCGATCTGCAAAAATTGCTCGATGAGAAGTCAAGTCAAACGGTTTTAGAGTTGTCGATTGCGTTAAATGTCATTCGAATGGCCGTCTCAAAATGCTTGCATGCCTTGGGAAAAATTCATAAAGATAGCTACCACATGAGTTGTCAAAAAATGCCATTTTGAATCGTTTGTCTGTCACGACTTCTTTGCTTGTCAGGCAAAGAAAAAAGAGTTTTTTTGTGGCGCATTGTGACTGACGATAATAAATGAATTTATTTTGATAATCCTAAGCAGAGGAAATTAGGGGTAAGCCCCAACCATCCACTTCAACACCGAAGAATATTTGCAGGCCTAAGAACTGCTCTGCATTTGATGGGATCAGGAGGGTGTGCTGTATTATGAGCTATTGTCTAAATGAAACTGTTACAGCTGATCAACGGCAATTATGTTAATTGAGTAATGAATTGGAAAAAAGATCATCCACAATCAACGCAGTCATTTTGTTGCATAATAACACTTGATCATATGTTGCGGAAAGTGAAGCAGACACTTTTATAATTTGAATGGAAAATCTTCCTGCATCCAGCATACTTTCCAAACTTGGCACCGTCGGATTACCATCAATCTTCCCATCAATGCAATACGCACTCATGGATACACTTCTCCAGTCATGAAGAAGTCCAAAAATGGATGAATGGATCTTCGAAAGACATTGCATTCTACCGTCGTGGGATTGTCCTGTTGTCGGAGAGATGGGAAAAAATAATAAAAAATGGGGAAAATTATTTTGATTAAGGTATTCATTTATCTTCACTTTGAAACAAATCAATTTTAAAAACGAAAAAACGGCAGGAATTAAATTTATTACCTAATGATGATGAATGTGGATTCATAAATACTTGAAATAAATCTTTTCAATTATATATTTTATTTTTTTATTGCACTTAAGATATGCACAAAGATTCAACTCCATTTTAGTTATCTCGTATATTATATTTTTTTTATCAGAAAATATTCTTTTTCAAAAAATTTTTGAAACATATTTGGGATAATCAGACAAACTTTTGTGATATTAATTTTTTTCTGCTCAGAAATTGTGGATAAAAAAAACAAATAGAAAATATTGCAAAATAAAGAACAGATAAACAATTAAAAAAAATTGATATTTTGTTAAAGAGTCAAGTATAGAGACTGAAGGAAATATATTAAATGAACAATAATAAAAAAAGATATAGATTCATTTCAATAAAAGTTATAACTTAAGAATATTTATAATACATTTACATAGAAAACAGTTAACGAATAAATGAAGGATTATTTGATTAGCTAATTAGTAAAGTGCTTCAAAGCACTTGTAATAAGATTTTGACCGCATCAAGAGATCACAATAAAAGACAATTTTCTTAAAATATATAGAGATCCAGCCTCCCATTTCAAGGAAATTCATGAAATATTTTACACTTTTATTTTTGCCTTATTCCAGGTCATTCTGTCCTCATAAAATCGGATAACAATTTGAGGACATTTAGCATTGGCTTCATTGGCAGACACCATGTCGACTGCATCTGTTCCTTTCCTGCACAAACAAAATTATTCTTACTCGTCAATCGGCTTCAATTGTTTATAAATTATTTTCCTTAATTTAAATTCTTTTTTTGTATTTCCGAATGTACATTAAATGTTAGAAATAAATATATCAACACAAATGATTGAAAGCTCTCATTTGGTCAAGATGAAGTTTTATGCCTAAATACATAATTATGTGAATTTTTACAATTTTCAGCCAATTATATGCTGATTATTTGTCGGCTTGACACGCAATTCTATATTGGCTGAACTATATAATACCACAAGCAATTTAATATTACTGAAGTCTTTTTTAATTTAATATTACTGAAGTCTATTACTGAATGAGCACCTTTTAACACTGTAAAAAATTTATTACAAAAAAATCACTTTAGTCAGGATTCAAATCTCTTTCTTCTCTCATTGTGTTCGGATGCTTTATCAACTTGATCATCAAGGAATCCAAGTACAATATAAAATTATAATAAGATCAAGATAACATTAAATAGAAGTCATTAAAAAAAAAATCAGAATGTCATTCGATATACTTTTTAAGACGATTGTATGATGAATTTTTGACATAACAATAATTTTCAAATGATCGTTTTTTAATTAAAAAATTAGTTAAAAATCATGATGTCATAAATTTGTCAAAAAATTATTGTCAAAAATATATCAAATGACATTATTATGATTTTTTTTCAAAATGAGTTGAACTTAACTGGTATTTTGATCTTACTATAATCTTGTATTTTTTAACTAAAAAAATCACTTAAAAATTATTATCATGTCAAGAATTTATCATTAAATCATCAAAAAGTGTATTGAATCATTAATTAATATATAATTTTTTCCTAAAATAACTTTAACTTTCTGTCATCTTCATTGTATTATTTTGGGACTACCTAAGACATAATATTAATAATAATAACACAAGATTTATTACTTACCATTGTATCAAGTACATCAGTTTTCCATTGTCATCTGCCGAACCAAGGATCTTATCTGCTTCCAATCCTCTTTTAAATCCCTGCTCTCTGCTGTTATCTTCCATCATCTTTTTGTTATTCTTATTAACATATAAGTTTCTTTTAACTTAATAATTTTTTTGTAAAAATTTATCTTAATCTTGTCCAGCATATGGCATATATACAATATTGATGAGAATAAGAAAGAAAATAAGAAAATTAATTTAATTATCACAAAGTTAAATGAATTAAGAACAGAAACAAAATTTTAAAAAATAAAATTTTAATAGACGCGGTAAAAAAATGTATTAAATTTTAATAAAATATTTGTTTGAATAACCAATGAAATATTTATTGAATATAAAGATACATTTGTTTAGTACAAGAACTATTAATTAATTCAATTATCACATTTTTTATTGAGTAAATAATTAGTTTAGTTGGTGTTATTATTATTTAAATAGTATATACTATTTAAATAAATATTTAAATTTATATAATATATAATATTTAATAATATAATATTTAAATTTAATATATTTTTCACAAGGAAACACATAGAAGTGTCTTGCTTCGATTTTAATGAGTTCTTATTATGTTGTTTTGCAAATGAAAATAAGAAACACGATTTTTAAAAATAATCTCTTTTAGGAAACAATTATAAGAAACAATTATAAGAAAATGCAAGATAATAAAAAAGCGCTTACTTGAATTTCCAGTCACGCTAAATATACGGTTTTCAAACCATTAATTTCGATATAGTTTATGCAAACTACATGCATGTATATACATGTTATCATGTTCTGTCACGTTTTATCCTGACAAAATAGATTTCATTATTTTGGTCCTTTTATTTATTTATAATAAATATTTGCAACAAAAAATCATCGCTGTCGTGTGCATAAAGTCAATTGACGCAAAAAGCATTTCATGATATAAAAAACAAATGTGTTGTTAAAAACGACAGGCACGAACAACATTGTGGCAAACAGTAAACAATAATTAAGGTTAGGTTAGGTTCTCAATTATTTACCGCGCAAAATTCCATCTCTCCTCACAGTTTTAAATACTTAGGTCTGTTCTTTTTAGCTAAAGTTCTTGCACGATTCATCTTTTCTCTCTTTTTCTCCAACGTAGAGAGAAAAGGAAGAAAAGTGAATCGTGTAAGAAGTTTGGAACGCTCACTCAATTATTAAATCTGCTGAACGCAGCCAATGGCCTGAATGGCCATCAGAGCGCCATGTGAATTTGCCATTAATCCATCCGTCCATCCGTCAGTGTGTCCACCATCCAGTCGAGCCAGTCGAGGCAGTCGAGGTAGTCCAGGCTATCCAGGGGGGAGCCATATTGATTTTTTGCGATGATAGCTGCTGCTACGGGCGGTGGTGTGCGGGCCGTGGCAGTTACGTGAGAAGTGATGCCCTCCTCCTGGCCCGCTGGCGGCCGTCGTTCGCACGTCGTCGACACCGTGTGACGAGGGTGGCCTCCTCCTCCTCCTTCTCCTCTTCCTCTTCCCCCTCTCCCTCTCCCCGACGAGGAAGAGACACGTGTGGTCGGTCGGTGTGCCGTGTTCTGGAGTCCTGGCGTGCCCAGTAACGTGGGCGTAACGTGGCGTGGCACGGCCGAGACGATGCTGCTCCGGCACCGCGGCCGCGACATTTCCATGGAAACGTAGACGCGGCCGCGCTGATGCGTGCGGGAGCGACCATCTCCGCCGTGTCCGTTTCTTGTTCCCCCGTCGTTCCCGCGCCGCGCGATGTCGCTCGCCCGCGGCTGCCTCGTCTCCGCGCGTGATTAGGTTAACCTGACCGCGAAACGCTCGCGGCGCTCGACTCGACGTCCGACGTTCGACGGCGAGGGGATTTCACCGTCGTCGCTCCGTGCCCCGTGCCTCGGTGAGATTTCCTCTTCCTCTCCCTCTCCCTCACCCTTTCCCTTCTCGACTCTGTCATACTGTCGACACGATTGTCGGGATTGTATTTTATACCTTGTCTTTCTTTCTGTGTTTAATGAATTTTAATGTCAGTTTAACTTGTTGCCTTTTTCTAATTTTGTGAATTATGTATGTTATGTCAATGTAATTTAATTTTAATTCAATCTCTGTTCGACTAACTTCATTCTTTTTCTAGCTACAAGAATTGTATCCATTTCTCTTGATCTATGTAGATAAACTTTAATTCTTGATTTAATTTACTTTTTATTCTCTTCTAATTTTTGGAACTAGAAAAGGAGTTAATTCAAGATTATAGTTGATCTACATTGGTAGAAATAGATATTAAAAAAAGATGAATATCCATTTCTACCAATGTAGATTTTTATTCTGGGTTTAATTTACTTTTCTTCTTTTTCTAATTTTTAGAACTAGGAAAAGATGAAAAGTTAGTTGGATCAACATTGACTTATCTTTTGTTTTTATTTTGTTTAGAATTACGTTTGTTTCTGTAATGTAGATTAATTTCGATCTCAATTACTTTATTCTTTATCTTTTCTAATTTTAAGAATCAGAACAAGATAAACAGGAAATTAAACTGAGATTAAAGATACTCTATTGATACAGAAATGGACATATGTCTTTCTGATTCTCAGAACTAGGAAAAGATAACAAATAAGTTATACTGATATTAAAGTAAATCTATGTTAAGATAATTTTAGCATAATTAATTAATTTTAACATAACTTTAGCTTGGTTTAACTTTTTATTTTTCTCCAGTTCTAACAATAAAAACTAGACTCATTTTTATAAATGTACATTAACTTTAATCTGAGTTTAGCTTACTCTTTATCTTTATCTTTTCTAATTCTCAGAACTAGAAAAAGATAAGTAAATTTAAAGTTATCCGAGATTCAAGTTAATTTACATTGATAGAAGTGGACATTACATTCATTCTCTTCCTTTTTGCTTTCATAGTTTTTTCTTTCTTCCCCGATAATTCCCACATTGATGAATCACTAGTTGCTAAAATCAAATTGTCGAAATCATTTCGATCTATATCTAAGATTCTATTTTTTTTAAATTTAATTAAATGATATTCTATCAGACTGATTTCTTAGTTGTATCAATGCTTTTTTCACGGCAGACAATACAGAAATAATGTAATTATATTTTTCTATTTAATGGAATTTCCTTTATGCATTAGTGAAATTTTATTCGTCATACAAACCTGTTTTATTTAAGTAAGCTCGTGTATTAACGTTGGTAAAATTGAACGAACATTCTTGAGTTAGGAAGTTTCGAGAATATCGATGATAATAAATCAGAGTGAAGAGGTCGAATTCAAAGTTATCTTTATAAGTGATCGATATACAATAAGGATATATACAATGGAAATCAATTTCTAAGTCATAACGTAGTACATATTTGCATCAGAAATTAGAAACTGAGAGCAGGAAAAATCTTATGATGTGTGCTTTCAGCGACTGAATTGAAGGAGGCACGGAAGATCAGAGTTTGAAAGGAGAGCGTGACGTTTTTGCTGGAAGAAGCGAAGAGCCAGAGTGAATAGTGCTCGCATGTCATTGCCATTAGATTTTGTACAATGAGCAGCTGGACAGAGAGAATGCATCGACGCGCTGCTACGTTAGGAAATGTTGTAACTAGTTGCGGACATCCCTCCTCAGAGCCTCCGCACCCAAGACGCCTAGAAAAGTTAGTATATCGTTTTACGAAAATAATATGGTTACCCTTCGGTCGCTTGTTAATCAATATTTTATCTTTAGAAAGTGTTATTTTAAAACATTAACTGCCTTTTTCTTGTATTTATATACACATGTGTATAGAAACTTTGTATAGATTTGCATTTTTTTTGGAAAGTCATAAGAAAAGAGGTAAATATACAATTCATTGGCTGTAACATAACAGATATGTACAGCAATAAATCATTTAAAAAAATAATGTATACCAGTTTCTTATCGAATATAAATTTTCAGGAAATCTTGGTTACAATGTATATCTTTGATAAAGAGTAGAAGACGTGACTCGTCTGATTGTAAAAAATTTATATAATTGTTAATTCATAATCATAAATATACTTTTTGGGAAAAAGGAAAGAGGTTATTATATAATTTATTAGTTGTGATATAATATTTACAGTAACATATGATTGAAAAAAATAATATCAATTTTGTATGATTGTGTATTAATTAGAAAGAGAAACATAAATTCGAATATATATTTTCTAAAAATTTTAATTGCAATACTTTTAACAATAAGTAGAAAGCATAAATCTGATTATAAACTGTATTTACATAATCGTGAATTTAAATCAATTGTTTATACAGTTAGACAATCAATTTCTTGTCTGATGATGAATTAACTTAATATATAGATAAAGCATAGTGAGACAGCATGTCGATAAGGAAATTAATCGGGGTAATAAAGATCTTTTAAATTTTTTCACAGATCTGATAATTGATATTTAACGATATGTCGAGCAAATATTGTCAGCACTCTGCATTATATGTTTGATGCTCTGAAGAGATGCGCGGTAGCATTTGTAAGTAATCGCAGAGTTTGCGAAGATTAAGAATATCGTATGTTACTAATATGCATTGACAACTCGGAGATCCATTGTGTTAATAGTGCTGACTCGTTGAAAGCTGTTTAGCGAATCCAGAGTAACGATATCTAGTAGCGCAATTTTGTGTAACAAACAATGAAACGCACCGCCTATGCCTCTAATTCAACATACATATTTTCCCGTGCCTATTTTAGAGAAATTCACTTTAGGCTGGATATTACATTCAGAGTTTATGCGATTTTCCCGCTATTGTTTCGTCGGAATTGAATCCGACAGTATTCCCATTAGCTGAGAAAATAACATTTGCAAATTTTTGCTTTCTTTTTGCAGGGTCAAGTTTGGTGCACCCTTGAACGAAGTGTGCAAAAATGATATTCCTGGCCCGTTACTGGTAAATAACGATTATGGAACTTATATTTTAATCCTTTGCAATGTATCTTGTATTAAAAAAGTTTTTCTTATATATATCCTTTGGAAACAAAATAATTTAATTTACAATTAGTAATAATTGATAACAATTATATGTAGCGCGAGAAAAGAGGTTTATATATTTTTATTTTTTTCGCACAAGCGAAATTTCACTCTTTCTATGAAATAAAGAAGGGTTGAGATATCTCTAAAATAATTGAGAAATTCATTTGATAATAGAAATGTTGAAAAGTAATCCTGTATTTTTCCACATTTTTTGAGAGCTAAGAGTAAAGAAATTTGGTTGAAAAAAAATTTAAATTGTAGACGGAAAATTAAAACTCTTAGAATTATAAAGTAATAATAATAGTTTAAATAGAGATTTTAAATGAGAGAGAAGAAAGCTATTTTCGGTTAAAACGAATCTTGGTGCTTAGTAATATTCATATGTGAATATACAAATATATATAATTACAATAATAACATCCCCTTATTCCAGGTCCTTATATTGAAACTGAACAAGGAAGCTCCACTCAGAAAAGATATCTTTCGGGCACCTGGTCACCAGGGTAACATGAAGAAACTGGTACACTTCCTGCAAACCGGACATCTGGTCAACATGGACAATTTCAGTGATTACACGATAGCCAGCGTTCTAAAAAAGTTTTTGCGCAAGATACCCGGTGGAATATTCGGTAAAGAGACGGAGCAACAACTGTTTACCATAATCCAGCTAGATAGTGTAGAACAACAACGGGACCAGATACACAGGTGATGATTTCTTTACACTCTCACTATATTCTCGAGTCTAATTGGCTTTACAAAGGAAATTACGCTGCGCAGATTAATTACCTCCATGCCGATATACACACAACGGTTACTGGTACTGCTGTTTGGAACATTCAGGATAGTAGCAGTAAATTGTGAGCGAGCGCACACGGGGATGACCAGCGAGGCCTTGGGGGTGTCCGTTGCACCTTCGTTCTTTCATAGTTGCGTCAGTGACGGCAAGACTGCTAAGATGGAGGATGTTCTCAGATTTAAGGTACTTGACGCGAAATCTGATCTTTATTATTATCATGCTTGGATAATTTCGTTTCCCACCAGCTATTGTTATTTTTTAAAATCATTAATATCAATTAATATACTTTAATCCGAGCATTAAAAATTATTCTGTATAATTTAATTTAAACTGAAAGAAAATAATCTTTGTATAATTGCTGTATTTTATATTTTTCTTTTTATTCTTTTTTCTTTATTTTTGTACTGGATGCTTTCTAGTAGGAGAGAAAAAGTGTAATACAGTGAATCTTATTTTTGTTTAATATTAGCAAAGACATTATTATATTAGCAATATTATATTAATATTAGCAAAACAAGATTGTCATAATTCACTGTCAATGGTATCTCTTGCTGAAAAGCACTCATCTTTTATAAACACAAATTTTTAAAAATGTCACTCTGCGAATTGAAAAATTTATTGTCGCTCGAGAAAAATTTATTGTAAAGGTATCGAAATTCTTTCGAGGATTTCAATATTATTTGTCATTAATGGTCGATTTATTTTCAGATTGCCACTCGTATTACCAAGTTCATGATAGACAATTTCGGTGTTTCCAATCTGTTCGGAAGGGATAATTACGAGTATTACGCGCGTATAACCGGCCGGATATTAAAAGTGGAAGAAGATTGGATCTTTAGTTTCCGATATCCGCCGGACACTCTCGTATCGAGTAAGTATGCGCGCACATTTTTATTTACGACGATTTAATCACGCGTGTACGACTTGAGTATATGAATTTTAGGACAGCTGTCGCTGGAGGCTGAAAAATCGTGGTTGCAATACGAGTGCGAAAAATGGGGATTGAAGTTGAATTTAGAATGTAAGTGAATCTGATCTCATTGAATTGAGCATTTAGATTCTCTACTATTGCTGTAATATATTGGCTATAATCATTGCATCGTGACATCAGAAACAAGAATCATGTTTTTTTTCTTGCGCCATCATTTTTTCTATAACGCATCTCGTATTCGATAAAAAAGATTTTTCTTTTATCTCTCTTTTAGGGAGAAAATAATTAATAATTTAACTCAATAATAATTTAAAACGACTATACAATTTTGGTAAAAAATATTAGACACTAATATTTTTCTCATCCATTAGGAATTCTTTTATTTACATTGTCATCTATTGATTGTTATCATTATACACAAGTTTAAAGGATTCTTGAAACAAAAAATAATTTACAGTAAATTCCATAAATTAATTTTTTAGTTAAAATTTTTATTTAATAGTTATTAAAGTGCCTAATATTTTTGGCTAAGATTTTATATAGCATGAGAAAAGGGGAATATATTTTCATTCCTATTAATCTAACATTAAATCTAACATTAAATAATAACAAAAAGATTCTAAGTATCTCTATACAATATCGTAATAATTTTTAATTCACACTATAGGTATGTCGCACCAAGAAGAATCGCAGTCAACTCCGGCGTTGATTCATGTGCCGGAGACCGTGAATCTTGCATCATCATTAGGCATGATTCCAGAGAACACATTACTCGAGAGTTACACGCGTCTCTCGGTGAGCTTAGAAGAAAACGGCTTGTTCCAGGTATAAACGCATTTATTGATAAGAAATCGCAATTATAGTCTCGTATTACGTCGCAATCGTAATACAAAAAATATTTGAAACAGCATAGAAAATAGATTATATTATTACAGGCACCTAGTCGTTCATCTAGTAACGGTAGTCAACATTCTAAGCATGGGACAATGGGTATGACGCTGGAAGAGCTTCGCGCGGTGAATCGCTACGCTGAGAGCACCAAGAGTCTCAGCTACCTGCCGCAGGTAAGACGATCGTGTCTCAATGAAGATAAACAGATAATTGAATTAATAAATGTTATCGTTGCCACCGCAGGTTCATGAGAGGCAAGCCGCACGAATGCGAACTAGATCTGAATGGTTTCTCACGCCTGTAGTTGCCTCGGACAGTGATCCATCGGCGATACACATTTTACGAGGTTCCAATCGGTCTTCCTCTGGCAATATAGGTAAACAACCACATGATTTGAGAGTCTCCTTTGATCAGAAAGAAGAAGATTTATACGAGTTTGATATTTTTGCTCTTTAATCTCATATTTTCTTATCATATTTTCTTATCAGATTATTTTTTATATATATATATTTATATATATATATTTTAGAGAGAGAGAGAGAGAGAGAGAAAGAGAGAGAGAGAGAGAGAGAGAAATAATACTGTTACTATTACTGATTTAATTATTTTTACATTTATATATTAGGTATGGGAAAAAATTCGTGGCGTTTTTC
>Ga0157364_1001324_pt1 | contig 20752 bp, 8 predicted proteins | sample AttsexASBM2_FD_111476 | JGI IMG/M metagenome (GOLD analysis project Ga0157364, IMG submission 111476) | Fungus gardens microbial communities from leaf cutter ant in Ribeirão Preto, State of São Paulo, Brazil - Atta sexdens ASBM2 | ecosystem: Host-associated > Fungi > Mycelium > Unclassified ...
AAGAAAAGAAAAGAAAATAGTTAGAGTCTACTATCTTGAACTCTAACACTGTACTAGACTATTTACCTTATATACTAAATCCCTATGTATTATAAGATACTTTGGATACTAACAATTTTTATTTTATTTTATTTTTTCTTTTATTTTTCTGATTTTATATTGATTTTGTTTTTGTTTTGGATGATGAAGAGGCACATGACACTGCAGTCACATGACATGTCACATGATGTGACATCATAGGCTTAGAACATGATGGAAGAATCTGGAAGATGATATTAGGGCACATATATACAACATGGTGGCCTTGAGTAGGAAATAAGGTGAACATGAGGTTGTAGCATGGACATAAGGGCAGGCATAATTATTAGTAGCACAGACCATGTGTACTTTGTATAAATAGGACTCTAATTTAGCAGAGACTCCTTGTTGAGTTCTCTTGTGAACTTCCCACTAGATATCCAACTTTAAGAGATTTACTATTTGTACTACTATTAGTCTTTGTGATTAGTGGTTGCCACAATACCATAGTCTATATTACTACTACTTTAGCCTACTCTAATGACCATGTGTTTGCCTTAAGATCAACATGTTAGAAATAGACTGTTACAGAACACCTTGAACACTAACAATTTTTATTTTATTTTATTTTATTTTTCTAATTTTAAAATAATTTTGTTTTCTTTTTCTTTTGATTTTGGATGATAAAGAGACATGTGACACTGTAGTCACATGATATGTCACATGATGTGATATCATAGGCCTAGAACATGGTGGAAGGATCAGAAAGATAACATTAAGGCATATGTATACAATATAGTGGCCTTAAGTAAGACATAAGACAGACATGAGGATGAAGCATGGACATGAGAACAGGTTTAATTATTGTTAGCATGGACCACATGTAAAACATATATATAAGACTTTAATTTAGCAGAGACTCCTTGTTGAGTTCTCTTGTAAACTTCCCACTTGATATCTACTTAAGAGATTTACTCACTGTATAGTCATTGGTCTTTGTAACTAGTGGTTGCCACAACACAGACCAGCTACTGAACCAGTTATGCTAAAAGTGTGCAATGTCAAGCTTAGCTTTGATATCTGGTTGGTACTATATATGTACTTCATACTGTACTCCTAATATAACATGTGTTATACATGCTATATGACATTATTCTTCCATAGCCTTCTACTTTCTGCTATTGCTACTTTGTGACCTGTGACCATTACAGTGACTATATCATGTAAGTTGTGACAGTATAACTGTGATATCATGCCTAAAACCCTAATCTCAGTTCCTAAGATAGAAGAAAAAAGAAAAGAAAAGAAAAGAGAAATAAGATTAAAAGAAAAGTCAAAAGAAACCTGGGTTCAAACTTTGTAAGTCTGACAGATTAGAGAAGACAGATAAATACTCAAGATATACTAAAGTCCTTAAAAATAAAGTTGGAGTTCTATAAAGATTATAAAAAAACCATATGATCAGTTATGTATTAGAGTTAAAGATAGTAGACTTTGTTTTTATTTTGTTTTATTCTCATTTTCATTTTTATTTCATTTATTTTCTTATTTTTAACTTATAAATATTCTTAGGGCAACTGGGTGGAAGAGCAAAGTACTTCAAATCTCTAGGAAATTCTAAGTCTATTGTCTAGGAAATTCTGAGAACAAAATAGGGATTTCTAAAGATAACAACTACTTTATATAATAACATGTTCATTTTAATATGTCAGAATCTGATTACGTAAGCAAGGAATAATAATACTTAAGTAATTAAAAATAGTTTAGAATAGAAAAACCAAAATAAGAGAGAGTTAGAGTATTTAGCAAATACTTCTGAAGTATGGAAAAGCAGATAAGTAGATGTGCAGATGACACTAGAAGACTTTAGAAGACTACAGAAGACTACAGAGTATTGTAGAAGAGTAAGTGAATATATGTATTAACCTTATGGATAACATATAGCTTTTAGGATAGGTCAGATTTTATGTAGCACAGGCCACTAGTCTAGCATATATAAGATAGATATATTATACTTTAAACTTTTTTGTGTAAACTCTATACAAGGTTTATTTTTTGACTTATTGTATGAGTAGACTGGAAAAAAGATATTCCATTTTACAGATATTTTAAGTAAATTGGATACTAGATTGTTATGAACTAAGGTTCTTAGGGTTGGACAATAGAACAACTTTTGTATTGAGTAACACAAGAGAACTCGATAGAGAACTCTTCTACAAACTAGTCTACCTTATATAGTCCTATAGATGGTCCATGGTAACTACTGTGCACCCTACCCTAAACAACCATATATAGCCCATGAGGCCAACATGTAGTGTTTATATTGTATAATATTATCTGTTCTTGAATCTTCTACTAAATTCTCCTAAGTCTTGTAATCTGTCTTGTGACTATGCCATCAGGTTGTGACTGATGTGGCAGTGTGACTGATCAGCCCTAATCCTAGTTGTCCTAAAAATAGAAAATAGAAAAATAAAACAGAATGAAAATAAAAATGAAAAGAAGAATAGAGAAAAACTAAGTCTACTATTTGTGAACTTAACATAGATAATATCAGAGTCAAAAACAGTGAACTTGTGTTATGACAACTACTAGACACAAAGTCCAATGATAACATAAGCAGTAAAGCTCTCAGTTAAGCAATCAAGTGGGGAAAAGTACAAGAGAACTTGACAAGGAGCCTCTGCTAAATTAGAGTCCTATTTATACTATTACATATTGGTCTATGCTACTACCTCATATCTACCTCACATCTTACTCAAGGCCACCATATGTACACTATGTGCTCTGATATCATCTTCCAGATCCTTCTACCATGTTTTAGGCCTATGATATCACATCATGTGACCTGTCATGTGACTGAAATGTCACATGCCTCTTCATCATCAAAAGGAAAAAGAAACTCTAAAAAAAAGAAACATAAAATCAAGAAAAATAGATAAAAGAAAAGTGTTAGTGTCCAAAGTATTCTATAACAACTTGTTTCCTTTCTATTTTCCTTTCTATTTCTCTTCTCTTATTTAAGTTTTTTTTCTATTTTTTCAATTCTTATATCTCTTTTTTTCTTTTTTTTCTTTTTTTTTCTTATTTAAGACTTAGTAAAAGGAGAAATAGCATAATATTATGCATGACTATTACAATGGTTATAGTAATATAACAAAATATAACAACTATTATAAGTTTTATTACACATGTTACAGTTACAGTTACATCACATGATGTATCAAAAAGGTAATGTTATATATCATGTAAAATGATGACTTTTATCTATATATAATTCATAGTAGTTAGAATAGGCTAAATGTAAGTATATATAGACCATGCATTAGAAGTATATGAAGTAAACATAGTATATTTATTTATACTAGGAACTCTACCAAGTTCTTTTGTGCTAAACAATACAAGTTTCCTCTTTTAACTAAGCTCTTAGTCTTAAGTCTTTGAATAAAGACAAAAGATAACTTTTGTATTGAGTAATACAAAAAACTCAATAAAGTTCTAAGTATCAACTAGTCTACCTTATATACTACAGACTATGGTCTGTGTGCACACTACAACTAACCTACCCTAAAGTACATGTGCTTGTCATAAAGCTAACATATTGTTGCCATACTATGTAATGTCATCTATTCCAGAACCTTCTATAATCTTCTTTATATTATATTATTGTGTGACTATGACTTTGATATATGTAACAACCCTGTGACATGTTTCATACCTTTGTCACACTTTTGTTGTTATACTAGAAAATTCTTTTCTGCAAAAACAAGTAATCTTCTAAGGTTTTTTAGCATATAAGATCTTGTTAAAGATATTAGCAAAAGAAACTTACACTCCTAGGTGACACCTTAGGTTCTCTCAAGTAACAACAGTCAAGAGGCAGTGGGGTAGCCATTAATCAAACTATATCTTGAATAGAAGAGATCTCTGAAAACCTGAAATGCTGTTTATAAACAACTAGCTATGAAGAGTATATATTTTCAGAAGCTCTTTACCAAGTAATAAATGTTTAGATAATCAAATAAGATAGGAACACATGAGATCAAAACATAGAAGAGTCCAAAATAGAAGAATGAGACAGAGTAGCCATAGAAATGAGATAGAAGAGAATAGAGTAGATCTTAATGAGTAGAGATTGATCATTAGATCAAGATTGTTTTGTAGATGAAAAAGCAACTCTGTGCCCTTGAGATCTCTGAGAGCTGTATTATGGTTTTGATCTCTATTCTCTAGTTAAATTCTCTATATTTTTAAAAAAGCCACAAGTAGGTCTTGTATTAGGGTTAACATAAGAGAACTTGATAGAGTTCCAGTTACAGAGTGTCTACCTTATATACACTTGACTAATAGTTTATTCTATACTAAACCTAGCCTATTCTAAAGAATATATAGTATAACATTATTATTTTGAAATCTTTTATATACTTCTATAATATATAATTGTGTGACTATGACTTGTGGCTGTGTTATGTGACATGTGACAGATGTGTAACAATTCGTGACAGTCACATGTGATGTCACATTAACTTTTATTTGAATTAACAATTTATTATATAGAATATAATAGTAGATCATGATAGCTATGCAATATAACTACTTAAATAAAATTAAAAGAGAAAAGAAAGAAAGAGAGCTAGATATAGAAGACATAATACTATACTAGAGGATGCTTAATCTGTATCATTATATCAAATATAACACAAAATTTATATAATACCTTTTTAAAAACAGAATACTTTATAATTGCTTCATAATTGAACTCAAGAAAAGTAAGAACATCTTTGAGAGATTATTTTTTTAGATTCTATAGTCTTTGATATTATTTATAGTTATATAAAATGTGATCTTTTGTTTTGATAGGAGAGTTGCTATATAGGCATGTAATTGATTCATTTGGGAAAAACCTTTACCTGTATTTGCTAATGAGAGTATGATTAATAATAAGTCTAGTAATGCACATGCATATAGAATTGGAGAGGCCAAAATATTTCAGCCATACTTTATCTTTTAAATAAAAAGAATAAATAAGATAGCTATTATTATTATTTAGATCAAGGAAATTTTTTCTTTTGTGATCAGAGATGTCAGAATCATAAACAGTGGACTTGAGTTTATTTTTATTTTCATGTTGATTTATTTTCTATTTTGAGGAACTAGGGTTAGGGATTAGTATGATGTTATATGTTAGTATCACAAATAGTCACATGACAAGACCCAGTGTTGCATATTAGTCATACAAATCACATAGCACAATAGAAGATAGTAGAAGGTTTTAGAAGGAATAACATCATACAATATGTATAATACATAGTTATTTAAGGTAAGCTAATTGCAGTAGTAGTATCACAAATAAGATACTCACTGGTTGTGATACTTGGGCTGAATAGTGTTTCAGGGGTTCAGTATAAGGATATGATGATTGACAGATGATGAAAAGTATCAACAGGAACAATTGATGTTGTTAAGTCTGAGGTTTAGCCCTTAGACATAGAGATATATATACAAAAGAGTGATGGTCCATGTGCAAGTTGTTGCCATCACATGATAAAAACTTGTACCTGATAGGAGCTGTCATTTGTCATAGCAGCTGTCAGGCTAATTTTAAAAGATAACTAATTATGTCACTACATTGATATACTTGTATCTCTACCAATACTTATTGCTTTGAGATGTATCATATATCGTTGGAAACTGATTGATAAGGAATTCACAATGCAAGTTAAATTGTGCAAATCTGTCCAGCCTTTCATGAGATATTAGCAGACAAAGCTTTTACAGCTACTGATGGCCTGATATCTCAGTCATTTGTTGTTGCTTTTGTACATCCCACATATGTACAGATAGCTCTTATTTGGGGCTTTCCAGCACGACTTAGTTTGTGAAAATCAGTCTACTGGTTGTGGAGATACAAGCTGAATGAAGTTTGTGACAAGTAGCATGGACTATCAGTCTGAGTATATAAGATAGACAATCCTATACAGAGTTCTCTATCAAGTTTTCTTGTATAATCTTTATACAAGGTTCTTCTTATTTCTTTGAGTTGTAACAAGAGGTTTAAAAGTATATCTGTCACTTTTTTATAATAAAGTCATATTTTTCTTTTCTACTAAAGTCCTACAATGTTTTGCTAGGTAGAATAAGACTTACTTTGTGGAATTTTCACTTCTTATTGACTAGTAGATGAGGGACATGAGGTTGTAGCACAGACCAGATATATTTAGTATATATAGGATGCTAATCTAGCAGAGACTTCTTGTTGAGTTCTCTTGTGAAATTCCCACTAGATATCCATCTAAGAGATTTACTCGCTTGTGACGCTATTAGTCTTTGTGACTAGTGGTTGCCATAACAGTAGAACTCGACTACTCTAGAGGACTCTGCATTCTGCGGACTCCTTTTTCTTACTCTTACTCATTCTCAACTGCGAGCCGTATGCTCAATGTCAAGAAGAAACCAAGCCGGACCCTAGGTGTTAAGGGGTATACTAGCTAGGCAGGCAAAGCTTAGCCGGTCGTCTGCATACTTGTCCACATGTGTAGTTATGGAATTATTAGGGTTCTTATTAAAGAACTTTCTGAAATCTTTTGAGATAGCAATAGAATATAGCTAATATGAATGATTAGATGTATTGAATATTCTCTTTGCTACTAGAATAGCATTAGTAATGATGATGATTTGTGTAATACTTTGTATTCAAGTTGCTTGGTTAATACCACATCTTGTGGCAAATAGTTTAGCTTTTATAAATGAAATATTCATTATATAATAAGCAGTCTTCTTGATAATGTTGTGTTCTCTCCAAATATGAGAGATGGAATTAGTAATAACGTTTTTGATACTTGTATCAAATATAAAAACATAATATCAGAATTAATGTAGAAGTTCTGGTAAACATTTTCAAGTTTATTCAGATAGGCAGTTCTTGCTTTGGCATCTTTGCATTCAACTGTATTAAAGGAAAAATGATCAGAAAAAATATTTACTAAATGAAAACCTCTTTTTTCAGACTATCAAAAGCTAGTATGATTTGATTAAGCTGATGATTAACATCTACTATGGAACTTTTAATTTTTTGATTTTGTTTGATAGTAAGATGACTTGTGGCTATCCAATGAGAGGGAGATTGCTTGGAATGATGTAAATATAAGAGTGTGTTTATCATATATTATTTGAAAAGTGATGCTACTTGGAGATAATGCTATCTTATGAGTTTATTGAGATGAAAATGAATAGGAATAATACCAGTAATAGTCTCAACTCTCCAGGATGGTAATGTAAAAAAAGCCCCTATAATTTATAGAGCTGCTCTTCTTTGCATTTTCTTCAACTCCTTAAGGAGGTAATATAATGGAGCTTCTTTGAAATACCAGAGTTGAAATTCATATAGTATGATAGATAGTATACAAGTTCTGTATAACAAATACCTGTGAACTAGAAATAGACCTTTTGTGGAGGTGCTAAGCATCTTCATATCATTAATAGTTGATAATACTTTATTAGCATAGTAGTGAATGTGATATTGAAAAGAAAGTTTCTTATCAAAGGCAAAACCTAGATAATACCATGTATCTTTGGGTTTGAGTATAGTGTTCCTTACAGGTCTGAGGTCTAGTAGAGAAGGTTCTGTCTTTGTTGTTAATCTTGCAAAATGAAAGACTTCTGATTTATTGTGCTCAATTATGAAACTAAATTAGTTGAAGAGAAAGGAAATAATATTATAACTATAATAGAATATAACTTGATTTTGCATAGCTTTTCTCTTAAGAAACAAAAAGTCTATTGTTAACACAAGAAATGAAAGAAACAGGAATAGATATAGAGAGATATTTTGTTCTTTTTTCAAATATGTAAAAGTGAAAAGCAATGTATAGAACAGATTTTTAAGAGTAGATTCTTGTTCTACTCCAATATCTGCTTTGAAGAATAGAGATGTGAAATGATTCCACACATATTGAGTTTTCCTGTTAATTAAATAATTAGAGAAAAAGTGAGAAACTTTACTATTAAATCCAGCTTTAGTTAAGATTATTAGAAGGGTATGATAGTTTAAGAAAGGGAAGAATTGAGCAATGTTGAAAGCAAGAGTACTTATTTGAAGGCCTTTGGTCTATCCCATTCATATAAGATGAGTGAGAAAAATTCCAACATCTATTGTCAACTATTATTTGATACTGCCTAATTGGTTTAAATAGAGAAAATTTAAAGTAATAAAATGGATTTGTAATCTACTGCTTATAACTTTTTTAATTAACTTTCCAAATGTATTGAAAAGTACAATAGATCAAAAAAACTTTAGAATTATCATATACTGACTTGTTAAGCTTTGTAATGATAATTGACATGGATTTTTTGAAATGTAAAAGCCAATAATTAAGGTTTTTCTCGTCATCGCTTCTTTCCTCCTACTACCATCTTGTGTGGTTAGCGCTCATAGGAAATAGTAGTGATTTACACTGTCTTCATTTTCTTTCACTACTACGAGCAAGTTAAGCATAGCACCAAAACAAACCAACAACAAGAAACAGTCGTTGATCTTCGTCAATCCACTCCTAAGCCCTAGCTTCCAGAGACCTCAGGAGGATTTGGACATGGACTGGAGCATGGATCCACCACAAGCTCCTGCCTCACTTATGCCGTGTGTTACTCCTGCAAGTGAACATGTTCTATTGCCTCATGTACCACCACAGAATAAGGGTTCAAATGGCAAAAACAGGGCAGCTTCTACTGTGCCTTCGGTATTAAGCTATGGTGAAGAACAACTGGCAATCAGCAGCAATTGGGATGGATCACACCATACGTTATCTATATTTGGATCAGAGGATACTTTCGCTAAAGATTCCGAAATGATTTACGACTTCCTCTCGAGAATGAGGAGTTTCATCAAACACTATCTGAACCCAATGGAAAGAGAGGTCACACCTGTTGTCAAAAAGCTTTGGAGGTTAATTGACACTATATATGCTGCAAAGTGGGATATAGTCCCTTTCAGCAAAGACAAGAATCTGACCATTAGAAAATGTGTTGGAGACTGAATCATGCCTTACTACATGCAAAAACAGCCTTCAACCGAATCGTCAAACACGACGATGACGAATACCCCACCTCCTCTGTCTTCTGCAGAGGTGGCTCCTCCTCCCACCATAAATACACCAAGGACCCCACCTCCTCCCAACAAGAATGTTGAGTCTACCACCAAGAAGGATCCCAAACCTTCGAACTTGAAGAAGTCCTACGCGCAGGCTTCAAAATCTAATCTATCGCGCATTGAAGACATCGTGCGAGTCAAAGAAGCATTTCCTGCCCTGTCGGCAGATGAAGTAGGAAAAGTATTGAAAATTAAAAATAGCGGAGAGAATAACAGTAAGCCCAAGATCAACATAACAACTAGGGGGCCATCTAGGAAGGAGGTCATCATACCGATGGCCAAACATATTGCTGAGTTAATTGTCAACTCAGCTCATATTCATATCACTAACATCAACAAATGTCTGAGAAACTCCAAATCAGACATTGTCACAGATTTCATTCGAAACACAAACAATGGAATCATCATCACCACCAACAAGCTGGCAAATGATCTCAATCTATCAACAATTGAGAATTACCTCAAGAATATACAAAACATTGACTCAAATTCAATAGAGAGTCCACGTCTCCCAAAGTCCAAGTCATATATGAAGATCATTGGACTCCCGTACAAAATCAATCAAGATGTCATTTCTCCTGATTTCATTGAAGGTGTTCTCAAAGAAACCCACCTCTTCAAAGATGTCGTGTTGGCTTCAAAACCTCACATCATTAAAGCATCTCCAAAATCAGACATGGCAGTGGTCTGGGTGGACATCTGGGATTCCCAGAGTGGTTCTTCGGCAAAGAATATTATCAATCGTCGTTTCAACATAGGAAGATTCATCGCTACTGTCAAAGGTACCAACATGAACCCAGGTGTCCCATAGTGTAAGAACTGTTGGAAGTGGGGTCATTCGACACTCAGCTGTCACTCTCATATCTCCAGGTGTGCAAAGTGCTATGGAGCCCATGTTACCAAACACCACAGAGAGAAAGCGTGGTGTTGCATAGAAAACAAAAAAGCGAATCGTTCGGTCACCAAGGAAGGTGAGCCATGTCCACACATCTTCAAATGCATGAACTGCAAAGGCAATCATCAAGCAGACAGCTATAGTTGTCCATATTGGCGCAACCATTTCAATTGTGAGTGGCATGGAAGAAAACAACAGGAACTCTTTCGAAAGTAGAGTACAGTAATGTAGTGATCCTGTTAGCAATTTTAGGTAGTTCTTCTTTCCTTTTCTTTTTCTTTTTCTTTTCTTTTCTTTTCCTTTATTTGTCATGTTGTTTGCCCATCAATGTATTGTAGCTACTAAGTAGTTACTGCGGTCTGCCATCGTGCCCCGCGTTATAAACTGTTGATTTAAAAAAAAAAAAAATTAAGGTTTTTCTATATTAGCAATGTTAGTAATGCACTTAGAATCACTTACTATCTTCTTAATTATACTAATCCCAACCCTAAGTTTAAAATAAGAAAATAAAATGAAAAGAAAATAGAAAAGTGAAAATAAATAGAGTCTACTATTTTCAATTCTGACATTACTATCCCTTTAAGGTTTCTCCTCTGGAGAAACTAACTTCTATTTTTGCCAATTCTTCTGCAACTTTCTCAAACTTCCCATCACTTCATTCATACAACATCCTTGCTGTATATTTTTATAGTAGCTCCCCTCTTCTAAAGTCTTGCTCTTCCACCAAATCCAACTTCTTTTGTCTCTTCACTTCTGTACTAAATCTTTCTTCAAATTCTGCTATCACTTTCTTTGCATTTTATAAGTTCTTTTCTTTCTTCTATGTATCACTTTCTGCTATAAACCTCTTCCATTGCATCAAATACTTCACTACTCCTCTTATTTTTCTTTTATTTAAAAATTTTTCTATTTTCCATTCTTTAACTTTATCTATTTCTACCAGTTTTACTTCTTCTACTTTCTGTCCCTCTACTTATTCTTTATATCTTATTACTCAACTAATGTTCACAACTGAATAAATTCTTATTGAAGTCAGCAATTGTAATTTGATTGTATTGGTAAAAACTATCTTGTTAATAATATATAGACTAACATATTAGTCCACTAACTTCCTTGCTTGTTTTTCTTTGAACACTAAGTCTTTTGTGCTCAACATTACCTTATTACTTTTCTTCCATTCTTTAACTTCCTTTCTCTTCTTGTTTGCTTGTTACTTCATTTTTTTCTAAGCCTTTCTTAATGCTGCTCTAGTTTCTTACTAAATCTCCTTTATTCTTTCTGCAAACTCTGTTGCCTTCTCTACTTTTCCCTTCCTCCTAAAATCTACCCTTATTCTTAATTTTCTACCATAGTTTGCTATTATTAGATGTAGTTTACACTTGAAGATAAAAGTTCACAGAGTTGGCTCAGAAATGTCCAGAGTGTGGGAACTCCATGAAATGAGCTCAGTAATACAGACTTGTTGGAACAGCCTTGGTCTCAACTTATATGCTATGCTTCTTATGAGCCACATAGTTACAATTTTAAAAAATGGCCTTATAAGAAGTTATAAGAAGAGAAGTAAAGTGCATTATCATTGATACTGGAGATTTAGTATTAACTTTAGTTGATTACCAGGCTAGTTATTACAAAGTAATCACCAGTCTGAAATATATAAAATAATAAAAGGAGTAATTAAAACAGATCTCCAAGTGAGTGTTTCAATAGTAAAATACTAAATAAAAGTTCAGATTTGAAGAGGAGAAAACTCTGCATAAAGTCTGAGTAATTTTGTGGAGTTTGAAGGAAATAATTAGGCAATGGAAACAAATAAAGATAACTATGGATTTTGACTCAAATAAAGCCAAATAACTGCAGAATTTTGATGGAATTAAGTCTATTATAAAGTACCAAATGGAGTTTTGCATACAAATAAAGCCAAATAACTGCAGAGATTTGACATCATATTGAAGTCAAACATGTTTCAGACATGTTTTGGAGTTTGGTATATGACAGCCATAAACAAAAACACCTTGGTTGCTAAGTGTATCTTATTGTTAACTGCAAATTCTGCTATTACTAACCATTCTGGCTAATTATTTTGTCTATGATCAACAAAGAACTGTAAATATTGTTCTAGTTCTTGGTTCATTCTTTCTGTTTGACCATTTGTATATAGATAGAACAGTGTCAGCAGCTTTGTCTCAATTCCCAACATTTTTTTCAGCACTTTTGTTAGTTCTGCTGTAAATTATAGTCCTCTATTCAAAACCATGTTCTCTAGCAGTCTGTGCAGCTTCTATATATTATTTCTAAACAGCTTTGCTAATCTTTCTGCTAATATTCCCTCTATTATTGCCACAAAATATGTCATTTTAGTGTTATGACTTAAGGACCTTAGGGTTGATCAATAAGCAGAACCTTGTATAGGGTTACACAAGAAAACTCAATAGAGAACTCTGTACAGGATTGTTTATCTTATATACTAAGACCCATGGTACATGCTACTCTACTTCTAGCCTATCCTAAACAGCCATGTGTTTGTCTTAAGGTTAATATGTGTTTTAACATGCTATATAACATTATTCTTTCAGAACTTTCTATGATCTTTCCATGTGACTGTGACATTTTCATGTGACTTATGTGTGACACCTAGTCATGTTAACACTCACCCTAAGTTCCCAGAACTAAAAATAAAAATAAAAGAAAAGAAGATAGAATAGTTAGAGTCTACCATCTTAAACTCTGATACTTGGACAATCTATTACATATTACCAAAATCACATCTTTTCCTGCTATCAATAGTAACTTAGTGATAAAGTCCACTATTCAATACAGCCATGGCTTCTTTGGTACCTTACTCAACTTCAACTTCCTTACTGGTATCTCTATTTTATTCTTTATTCTTTGACATATATTATATCTATTTACATATCTTTCTATGTCTTTTGTTACCTCTAGCCACCAGTATGTCAAGATCATTAATAGTGGACTTCATTTTTCTTTTTCACTTTATTTTTCTTTTTCTTTTTCTTTTATTTTTTATTTTTAGACCAACTCGGATTAGGGTTTATCAGTCACACTGTCACATCAGTCACAAGTTGATGGCAAAGTCACAAGACTGATCACGAGACTTAGGAGAATGGAGTAGAAGATTCTGGAATCAAGTGATGTTATACAACATAGACAACACATGTTGGCCTTATGTCATACACATGGTCATTTAGGGTAGGGTGCACAGTAGTGAGCATGGACCATGGGTAGTAGTATATAAGGTAGACTACTTTGTACTAGGAACTCTATCGAGTTCTCTTGTGTTACTCAATACAAGAGTTGTTTCATTGCTTAACTCTTTGAGCTTTGAATCATAATACAGTAGTTTCTTGTCACCAACTTTTTTATCTTCCATCTTCCTCCATATCCTACTGTTAGCACATCATAGTGTAACTGGATTATCTCTACTCTTAACTTCTTATTCTTTGGCATATACAATTTTTCTTCTTTTAATACCAAGTTCTCTTCCACTTTCCATTTATCTCTCCTCAACATCTTAACTCCTGCTTTTTTCATCTCTTCTACTACTTTAACTACTTCCTTATCTTTTCTTCTAGCTATTTTTATTTTTTCTAATATATCTACTTTAAATTCTTCTATTACTACTTTAGCTAAACTACAAATCTATTATTCTTTAATTAGTATCTGGTTCTCATTGTTTTTTTCTACTCTTCCTTTTTAGTCCAGTCTCCTACTAAGTCTATCTACTTTTTCTATTTTTGCTCCTAACACATATTTTAAGATAAAGTCAAATCTTAACAGATAGAGTACCTAATGGGCTTGTTTTTTTTTAAAAAAAAATCAACAATTTATTATGTGGAGTGCAAAGGCAAACCACAGTAGTAACTCTGTAACTATGTACAGGCAGAAGCAAATAATATGAAAAATAAAAATGAGAAAATAAAGAAAAAAAAAGAAAGAAAAAAGCTTATAAACTAGATGTCTGAAGAAAAATATAAACTAAACATTAGAAGATAGATGACTAAGCAAAAGCTAGTACATAGTGACTAAGTAATGCCTTTCCCAAATGAAAAAGCACTACTATTGAACTTTAGAAAGAGTATGAAATGGGATATTGTATCCCACCTCAGATTCTAGCAGTTGTTATATCTCATGCAATTGTATAAAATGTACTTTCTTGATTCAATTGGGTAAAGACTATACAAACATTTAAAATCTTCTTTAGGGAAAAATCTAAGACAATATTCTCTTATAGAAGTGTAGTTGACTATTTCTCTTGAAGCTCTTACATATAGTGAGTTTAAGTGACCAAAAACTTTTAGCTATGATCCACCTTTAGCATATGATGGTTCAATGGGATTTAGATCATCATCCAATAAATTTAGGAAGTACAGTCCTTTGGCATCTGATGCTTGAAATATTATTCTCCAATTATCAAGAATTTTGTCATATTTGCATTTTCTATCAAAGTCTTATAAAGACTTGGAAGGGAGTATGGGAATGAGATTAAAACTTTTTGTTTCTTTGTCAACTAGATTATGAAGAGTCTAGTTCTCATGACTTGGACAGTTCTAAAATTTGATGGAATTACTCTAATCTCTGGTAAAGAAATTCCTAAGATCCCTTGGGATAAGTGATGACTGAATTTGGTATGGATAACTCAATAAACTGAAGATTCTCTTTGTAGTATATAGCAAATCTGTAATGACAATAATTTGGTTGATATTAGATATATATGTAGCTTGATTGATATTGTATCTAATGGCAAAAAGTTCAGCTTCTATTAAAGTGACATTAATAGTATGGTGAATTGTTTTGATGACTGGTCTATTATAAGTATGGATGTGTACTATAGAGATAGTGACTTAATTCTTTATACTGGCATCCAATATAGTAATAGCTGTTTTAGAATCTAAGGATGCTTTGAGTGTGATTTTGTCAAGCTTTCAAATGTATGCTTTTTTACTTTCCTTATTTTTTCTATTTGTGAGATGTAATGATATGCAACTAGTGAAAATGTCTATTAGTCTATTACCAGAAGAAAATTCATTACTAAATGAATCAAAAAAAAGGAAATATTCTATTTAACCTATTGTTTGCATCTACTATGGGTTCTTTGAGAAGTAATTGCTATCTAGACATAAGCCTTTCAAGTGATGCTCAATAAATAGAGGAGTTATTTGTATGTTTTGACTCTAGCAACAACTTGATGATGTAACCTGGAGATAGTGTATGTGTTTTGAGCTGAAATTTACCACTAAGTTTTTAAAGGTGGAGATAAATTGGTAAAAGCTCTATAACAGCCTCAATCTCTAGAGACAGTGAAGTGCAAAAAGCTCCCAAGATCCAAATGGTGGCTTTTCTTTGCATCTTTCTAAGTTCTTTAAGCAGATATACTAATTGTACTTTGTTATAATACCATAGCTAGAATCTGTAGAGAACAATAGGTAAAGTATAACTTATGTGTAAGCATCACTTTTGTATGGGGATGAGGCCTCTAGACAAGTTACCAAGTATTTTCATACATTTTATAGTTGATAACACCTTGTTTGCATAAAAGTTAATATGCTGCCTAAACATCAATTTTCTATTGAAGATAAAGCCAAGATAGTGCCATGTTTCCTTGGGGTGTAGAATAGGACCACCTAGGATAGTAAGGTTGAGAAAAAGGGGTTCAAAGCAACTGTATGATCTAGAAAAATGAAAGACCTCTATTTTTTCATGCTCAATGATTAGTTTAAATTGTTTGAGAAGTGAATCCATAATATAGTAACTACAGAATAAATGAAAGTTCAAAACTGCTAAAGATGTGTTCTGAGAAACTATAAGTCTGTCATCTACAAAAGAAACTGGAATTTTTAGGTTTTTTATCCTTTTTTTCAAAAATATAAAAAATGAGAGAAAGATATAGAGTAGATAAGATAGGTGAAAGTGCAGAGCTTTGCCCAATACCAACACCAACATTGAAAGATGGAGAAAAAAATCATTCCACTAATAAGTTGCACTTCTACCTATTAAGTAGTAACTAAAGAATGATGAAATCCTGAAGTTAAACCCTGCTTTAGCCAAGATTAATAGAAGTAGTTGATAATTGAGGAACAGAAAGAACTGAGCAATGTCAAAAGCCAGAGTACTAGTCAAAAGACTTTTAATCCAACTAGTGCAAATGATATAAGGTCAAGACTACATCCACATCCATAGTAGAGCATTGTTTCAAACCACCTAATTAACATAAATATATGAACTCTTTCAAAATTGACTGGAATTGTAGTCTATTGTTGATGAATTTTTTGATAAGCTTGCTTAGCATGTTAAGCAGAACTATTGGCCTGAATACTTTTGTAAAGTTATATAACACCTTATTAGGCTTCAGAATAATAATGGACAATAATGTCTTGAAATAAGATGGCCAGTGACCTAGGTTGATGCAAGTGTCAGCAATATTAATGATATTTCAAAGACATGCTTCATTTTGAATAATTTTTTTGATATGTCTCCAGAACAACTTGTCTGGTCTAGGAGTCAACTCATTATTACATTTCAAAATTGCACTTTTGAATTCATCTTCTGAAAATGGCTTTCACCTTGTAATTAGCTTGCTTGGAATTTTTTTAGCAAATTCATGTTTATGTGACAATGTTGTGCTAAGTTAAATAATAAGTAAAGTGCTTGCAATAATTCATTTAATTCAAGACATAGTTAACCTTTATATTAAATAGCTTTAATGGCTGGAAGTTTGTGTTTCTTCATCCAATTAATGAGTTTCTAGGGACCTGTTTTGTTATTCAAAATTTTCTGGATTTTATGGTTGAAGAATGCTTGTTTAGTCCTTCTAATAGTATTGTTAAAAACACAAAGATTAGACTTTATTTTATTTTTCTTTTCTATTCTTCTCAGTCTATTCTATTTTTAGAACTATGGTTAGAGAGGGATGTCACATGTCACAGTCATACTATCACATGATCATATGCCATGATGAAAAATAGTAGAAGTATTATAAACTAAAGCCCTTAGGGTTAGACAATAGAACAACTCTTGTATTGAGTAATACAAGAGAACTCAATAGAGATCTCTCTACAAACTAATCTACCTTATATACTACTACCAATGGTCTGTGCTCACTACTGTGCAGCCTACTCTAAACAATCATATATAGTACATAAGACCAATATGTGGTATCCATGTTATATGATGTTATTTATTCTAGATCCTTCTACTTTGTTCTCTGCATCTTGTGATCTAACCCTAACCCTATGTTCTAAAAATAGAAAAATAAAAAAATAAAATAAAATGAAAATAAAAATAAAAAATAAAATAGAGAGAAACTAAGTCCACTGTTTGTGAACTTGACAAGAAGATTCTGAAAGGAATGATGTTATACTATGTATTATACATATGGTAGCCTTAAAGCAGATACATGGTTATTTAGAGTAGGATAAAGTAGTAGTGCTCAGACCAGTAGTCTGATGTATATAAGGTAGATGATCCTATATAAAGTTCTCTATTGAGTTCTCTTATCAGACATGTGAAGTCTGGATGCTAGCTTCTTTATTTGATATTTCTCTTTTCATTTTCATTTTGATTTATTCTACTTTGAACTTAGGATTAGAGCTAGAGGTGGCATCATGATCATACTGTCACACATCAGTCACATCAGATGATATAGTCATGGTAATAGTCACAAGTCACAAAAAGAATGTAGAAGGTTTTGAAAAAATGATGTCATAACAATATATCTTACACATAATCTTTAGGGTAGGTTAGAAAAGTAGTAGCACAGACTATCATTGTTTAGTATATAAGATAGACATTTCTATACAGAGTTCTCTATTGAGTTTTCTTATATAACTCTATACAAGGTTCTGCTTGTTGACCAATCCTAAGGTCTTTAAGTCATAACATCTCTTGTGTTAACTTTAATACAAGGTTTTATTCATTGATCAGCTCTAAGATCTTTGAGCCATAGTAGGTATCCTTGAAAATCTTCCAATCTTCTGATCACTTTGAGATTCTATACTTTTTAAGATCCCTATAACAATCATCATTCTATCATGTCTTTAAATGCTTAGTTATGTTAATAACTTTTGAATATTTAAACCATAATCTGTTTATATTATTAGCAAATGTTTGTAAGGTTTGTTCATGAATTTATTTGTTAGAAATATTTTTGGTATTGAGCTTTGTGTTATAGAATGCTTTGGATACTAATATTTTTCTTTTCCTTTTATCTATTTTTCTTGATTTTATATTTCTTTTCTTTTTCCTTTTTATTGATGATGAAGAGGCACATGACATTGCAGTCACATGACATATCACATGATGTGACATCATAGGCCTAGAACATAGTGGAAGAATCTAGAAGATAACATCAGGGCACATGTATACAACATAGTGGCCTTCAGTAAAAAATAAGGTGGACATGAGGTTGTAGCATGAACAATAGGGCAGGCTTAATTATTGGTAGCACAAACCAGACATGTTTTGTATATATAGGACTCTAATTTAGCAGAGACTTCTTGTTGAGTTCTCTTGTGATTTTCCCCACTTGATTGCCTACTAAGAGCTTTACTTGCTTGTATAGCTATTGGACTTTGTGTCTAGTAGTTGCCACAACACTTTGCAATCAATTTGGATAGCTCTTTAATGAACTTTTCTTCTTCTTTGCTGTTTTTGACCAAGATATATTTTCTAGTTTGAATATAATCTTTAATTATTATAATACTGATAGTAAGAGGAGTATGATCTAATGAAAGTCTCCAGTCTGGATGAATTATATGATTGTCAAATTTCAATGAGTCCTGCCTGAGGAATATGATGTTGATAGCCAAATTTGAATCATTCCAATTGTCTAAATACCTAGTAGGAACTGGATTAGTAGATCTCAATAAACAAAGGTTCATAGAGTCTGCAATATTGGTAAGGAGATTACTATATGTGGAATAATATAGAAAGTTAGGATCACAAATACTATTTCTAATATTGAAATCTCCTGTCATAATTAATATGTTGTTGATGGTTGCTTCAGTATTCTTTAGATATTTTAAAGCTGTTTGTGATGAATCAGAGTAAACATTAATCACATAAAAGATAGAACCATAATTGAAAAAGAAAATACATGATATATTCCTGTAATTAAAAATATCATTTCTCAAAGAAAAGCAAAATTGTGAAAGTCTTATATTTATATATGAGACTACTCTGGTTGGGTCCTGATCACCTACAGTATTCCTAGAAAAAGTTGTCCAATTTGAATAGTTAAGAACTTCTACCAGATTTTCTCCTTTCTCGCTTATTAACCAATGAGCTTGCCTTCTGTTCAAATTTTGTACTTTCATGAAATATTCTAAGTTCTTATGGTCTATTCAAACTTCAAACTTAAATTTTATACCCTTTAATAGATATCTCTAGTTTTCTAGCCCTCTTATTACTGCCAATATCTTCTATTATGAATCTTGTAGTTCCACTCTATCTCATTGAGAGATTTTGAGGGGTAAGCTACTGGTCTCCATTATCCATCTTTGCATTCAATAGATAAAACCTCTCCTGTTATATAATCTGATGTATCAACTTCTATTCTCATTTTTTTGTCTAAGTCTAGTGCTGCTAATACCAGTTCTTTTCTAAATCTTCCCTTTAACTTTTTGAACACTTTCTCTTGTTTCTATATCCAATCCCACTTCAGATCTTTCTTTACTGAATTATGTAGTAGTTTGGTTATCACTGTGAAATTTTTAATAAACTAGTAATAGTAATTAGCTAGTCTTGTCAAAGCTGAAAGCAATGAACTTGACTTATTTTCATTTTCTCTCTTATTTTTTATTTTCTTCTATTTCCTTTTTTCTATTTTGAAACTTAGGATTAGGGTTATCTATGACATTATGGTCATGAAGTCATGCATTAGTCACAGTCACATGATCATATGTTACAAGGGAAGAGCATAGAAGATTCTGAAAGAATAATATTATACAACATATTTAATACATATTGACTTTAAGGAAAACATATGGTTATTTAGGGTAGGCTAAAATAGTAAGGTATAGACCATGGGCTTTGAATATATAAGGTAGATAATTCTGTACCAAGTTTTCTATTGAGTTCTTTTGTGTAAACCCTATACAAGATTTCTTTTCTTGACCTACTATAAGGTCTTGAGATTGTAACAAGTTTGTTTGTAACATTACTATTGTCTTCATATTCAAGTCTTCTTTCCTATTCCACAATTCCCCAATTCCTACAGTTTCTCACCAAATGTTCAAATCTCCCACAACTATAGTAATTTCTTCTATAGTCTACCTCTATTGTATATAGGTCACATCTTGGCATAAACTCTGCCTACTACTATTGTAGGTGTATGATGACTGCATTTGTTCTCTCTACTCCTTCCATTGGAGCATGCCCTGCCAACACTTGCTATTGAGGAGTTTTCTGCTTTCTTGGCCAAATTTAGAGCTGAGACAATAATTGCTCTTGTGTACTACCAGCATTTTTCCTCTTAATTTTTCCTCTTTTCTCCTGCTCTCCCTTCAGTGCCTATCTAAATTTGCTGCCCTCTCATACCATCATTCAATACTTCTTGGAGGTCTTTCTGCTTCCATCAGCTTTCTTTTAATCACTTTATTCATTCCTCTTTTAAATTCTTCAATTAGCAGCTTTTCCTTATATCCACTTCCTCTTACTACCTTCCTGAACTCTGTTATAGT
>Ga0157364_1001325_pt1 | contig 20745 bp, 11 predicted proteins | sample AttsexASBM2_FD_111476 | JGI IMG/M metagenome (GOLD analysis project Ga0157364, IMG submission 111476) | Fungus gardens microbial communities from leaf cutter ant in Ribeirão Preto, State of São Paulo, Brazil - Atta sexdens ASBM2 | ecosystem: Host-associated > Fungi > Mycelium > Unclassified ...
AATATATATATATATATATATATATATATATATATATATATATATATATATATATATATATAAACGTATATATATATATATATATACAATATATATATACCATATATATATATATATACAATAAAATATATTCTTATCTTCTCCACACCCTCCACCTCACCCTCCTCTTGCGCTGAATTCTTATTTCTCCTCCTCCTCCTGCTCGATCGTCAGGGGGCGTTAAGGAGATAAATACCCAAATTAAGTTCATTTATTTGATCGAATAATTCTGATATCTCCTCTGAAGCAGGATATTCCAAAGTGGAAGAAGGAGAGGGATCCTCCAGATCTCCAGTGGAGACGCTCTCCTCTTCAACTTCTTCTTCCTCTTCCACTTCCTCTTCCTCTACCGTCTCATTGAAATTGTCGATGGTTGAACGTAATTCTGTTTATATGCATTCGAGTGATCTCATCGGCAATCTCGATGATGCGATGGAATATTTCTATTTGATTAACATGTAATTGAGTTAGATCAATGATAATTGTATCATTCTGTTGAATCGAGGAGGAGGAGAGGGCAGTCTCCTCAATTTTTTGATGCTCTTTTTCACCCATATTTATAGGTAATATAGCTGTAAAAAAATTATCACTTCACTTAATCATGACGGCGGCGGCGGCGGCGGCGGCGGCGGCTGCGGCGGCTGCGGGGGTGTGGGGTGATAGTCCCCAATGCATAACGTGGCGGCATGCGTCATCATATCGGTAAACACCGATAGCGCCAGAGCCTTCCCGTGCCTTCCCCTATCTTCCCCAGTGCCTATTCCTCTAGCCCCATTATTCAGAACCCGCCTAGTATATCTTATAATGTCTGAGATTACAGAATAAAAAAAAAAATAATTCGTTGAGATCGTGTATCTAAATTTTTTAATATCTTACTATTTTTTATACAGATTTTCAAAAGAAAACGAAGGTCGATAATAAGTCTCGATTATTACATGTACATTTCAGGAATAAGAACGTTCATGGTTTGCAGGATTTAGTCCGTAATAGATTAAGGAAAGGAAATAAGAATATTTTTATGGTGTCTTCGTCGATATCCGCAGATATAGTTTCTCGTAAGTACAATAGTAAATTTAATAATCTGTTTTAGATTTAGGAATGTTTTCTTCAATTGCGATTATTTTTGCGGTATTGGAATAAAGTCGAAATCGCATCCTGAATCGCACATCTTGCTTAAAAATTCAATTTCAACATTGTAGGATACAACAGGGCTAAATAACTGTGTTTTAAAAAATCTTTTAGTCTGTCCCACAGAAATTTTTTTTCATTAAAGGGGGAAAAGACAAACTACTAAATTTCTCACATAACAATGTAATATATAAAATTAATTGTCAAAATTGCGATGCATCCTATGTGAGGCAGACTAAAAGAATTTTCAAAATAAGTATTGGTGAGCACCGAAATCACATCAATAGGAATACCGTTCGTCATTACAGAACACAGAATTGAGCACAACTATGAATTAGATTGAGACAATATCAGGGTCTTGGACGAAGAAAGAAATTATAATAAGAGATTAATCTTTAAGATTAATCTCTAATTTAATAAATTATTTATTAAAAAACAAAAAAACGGATTAAATTTACAAAATGATACAGAATTATTAAGCCCATTATATTATTCCGATTTCGAAAGATTGACATTTTCTTGTTTTAAATAGGTTATAATTATATTTATATATTTATTTCCAATAATTTATGTTTATTTTTAATTTAATTATTGGATTTTCTTTATTCCCTTATATTACTTACGGCAATTAAATTTTCTTATTGCAACGATATCTCTCTCCACATATTATAACAGATCATCGTTAAACATATTGATATGTAAATTTTTAATAATTATGACTGAAATAATTTATTTCAATTTATTAACTCTTTTATGAATCTTTTATTTTATTATATATCAGTGTAACTTTTTGTTACATTGAACATGTTGTTTGTATATTTTGTGAACTATAACAGACGACATTTGAAGATTTCAATTAGTAACAATAGATTCAATGTCTAATGAATGAGGATTTTATTTATATGTTTGATTGATATCATGAATTGACTCTAAATTTTATATTATTATATTAATTTTATAATGAAGATAACATACCATAATACGAGAATTGAAACGTCTTTTATACATTTTTAATATTGTCTATACATTGGATTACACACGAAGAATTGGTGTCACCTCACATTAGCATTTTCTCCTATATCTACGTATTTACTCTTTAATTTATATATGGATATTTAATTTATATTTGGAGAGCTTTATTTATATTTTAATTTATTATTAACTTATTATTCAATTGTTATATTTATATATCTTTTTACGGGTTATTTAAGAGCTACATGCAACGCTATTCAATTATATTCGCGATATGAAGCAGGAGTGTTATTATTTACATAAAAAAATCATGAAACATTTTTTAACTATTTTTTAACGTACTTATTTCTTAGCAGAATTACTCTCTAAATCTCGTAGAATGGAATCTCATTCGAAAAGATAAGAAAAAATAGTAAAAATACCATTCTTGTTTAGTAGTATTTTCACTCTTTTTTCAAAACAGGCTAAATTTTAAGTCTCTTCATGAGATTTCACTCCACGAGATTTAGAGAGTACAGAAAATGTAAGTTCAATAATCTTGATTTGTCATAATTAGTCTATTATTAGTCTATTATTAAAATTAAATTAATAGGTTATATTATTAAAGTTTACTTTATATTTTTTTTTATGATTAAATGAATAACAGTTTTAAAAATGCTCTAGTTTCCTAAATCTAACATTTTAAATCGCATGTTACCTTAATATTTTTCTTTTTCTTACATTTTTATTTCATTTATTATTATGTAAAAATGTGTATTATAAACGTAGCAAGTGGTTATTTTGTTTCACAGACACTCTTTAAATTACTTTTTGAAATTATTATGCTTCAGAAATTATGAAAAATATATTAAGTTTTTAACAGTATATATACAGTATATATAATTTTAACAGTATATATAATAATAATTTTAACAGTATATATAATAAAATACAATTGTCTTTTTCGTTTGTAATTTTAAAATTTTTTGCATTTTTATAATGTTTTAAATGAAGAATAATGATGATAGTGCGATTTAGGCAATGAATTTCCTCGTTGCCAAAATCGCATCATATTGAAAGAATTCTTATTTTAATACTACAATCGTCGACGACGCCAATTTGGTTCCGCCAAAAAATATATAAATAAAAAAATATATAAATATAACAATTGAATAATAAATTAATAATAAATTAAAATATAAATAAAGTTCCGTTGATATTAAAAATTGTTAAACCATTCAAAAATATAACTTTTATTAATTTTTTAAGTTAATTTTTTAAGTTATTTGTTAACAGTTTTCCCAATATCAATGCCATTAGAGATTATTCCTTTTATTTTCATTTTTGCATTAAAAATTAAATTTTCAAATGAATTTTTTGTAAAAATGATAATAAGAGATACAACCTCCATTGATTTTGATCTTGATAAATGTTATCCAGGACATGATCTTAAACAATATTCAAGAGGTTTTAGCTGTTCGTCGGATATCTTGCGTAATGTTAATGCTGGCGGTAATGTAACTTTTAAAAAAAGAACGTGAAGAGAAATAATTTTATTACAGTGTTTTGAAAAGCTTTTAACATCACTAACCTTAACTATTAGACTCTGCTATAAAAAATAGTGTTCCATTAAAAAAAATCATTTGTGATCTTGATTTGACCTTGGCAATGCCCAATCTATATCTTCTTATATCCTCCTTCAAACCATATAACTTTTGTTTGAAACATTTTTCCGTATCTTCCATATTTGTTAAAATATTTGCCTGGTTCGATTAAAATGACTCATCCTGTGTATATAATCCCAAATAATGCAAATAATATCAAAATAACATTTTATTAATCGGAAAAATAATAGCCAAATTGGCGTTTAGCAGTTCTAGGAAGGTATCGAATTCCGACGGTTCTAGTGTTAAACGTCATAATAGCGAAAAAAATTACATATAAAAAGGAAAAAAGTGCAATTTATTGTGCTGCAAAAATTTAAGAATATTCTTCGTAATTTCTGAGTTATGAACCTTTAAATGAAAAGATACGATTTCGACAATTTTGCTCAATTTTACCTAATTTTACCCAATTTTTAGGTATTTGTCTGCTTTAAAAACACAAACTCTTTGCTTTAAACCAGAAATTCTCTGCTTTAAAAATAAATTTTTTCTCTAAGAACAAAAATTATATAAAAAATAATTTATGTTTTTAAAGCAGAAAATTTTTATTTTGGAAGAAGAGAATTTGTGTTTCTAAAACAGAGAATTTGTGTAACTCTCTATGTCATCGATGTGATAGATTTCCTAACTTGAATATCATTTTTAACAATTAATGTCTCGAAAAGAACATAATTTTGAATATGCCATCTAAGCCCCTGAATATTTTTTTAATACTTACATAATTTTATCATTTGGAATATGATGCTAAACAATAATATGTTAATAATTAATAGAACTAGAATAATTATTGCATAATGTTATAGCAATGTATAATGCAATATTTCTTTAATATTGCGGCAATATTTTATTTATCGGATATAGAAATCTTGCTACAATATTGCAGCAGTATTTTATGAAAGATTGCAATCTTTCAAAATAATATTGCTGCAATATTTATCCGTAGGGCATAAAGACGCATGCACATTGGAACCCTCTAGTTTTCTTTCAAACATAGATGATTGTACATTTTGTATATGGGTGGCGGGTTATTTAATTAAGTAAGCTATACAAAAAGATAAATATAATAGGTAATGAGAGTCAGCAACAATAAACGGCGCAATTATTTAAACAATCAATAATCAGATATTGGATTGATTCTTCTTTAGTTTGAACGTATTGATTCTCTTTGGAATCCTCCTTAGCAAGAATGATACAAATATAATTAGCTCACATGTCCGTAATGCTTAAATCACTCGCAAGTTGCAGCGAAGATGCAGCGTTGTTAATCACTGCAGAACATGAAGCAATGCACTGAAGTTTTGTTGAACATATTAAAACTTAAAAAATAGAATTGTTAAGGAACAAAATTTTTTTCTTTTGCGATTTCTATTTCCAACGAAGAAAAAGGTAAGAATGGACAGAATAATATAAACGATATAGTGAAACGCTAAAAGAAACAAATAGAAGATTATTATATGAATATAATAATAACGAAGCGGATATTTCAATTTAATTTCAATTTCTGTTTGGAATAACGAGGAAAAAAATAAGAATGAGTAAAATAAATGATACATATAATGAGATATCCAAAAGACAAGTAAAGGGCTCTGGATGTTATAACAAAGCAGATACGTCAATTAAATGTTTAAAAATTCTAGATCACGAAAATAACGAAACAGATGAATTTAATTCTGATTTTTTACTACCTTCAAAATCACAATTCCTAAAACAATATATATAGATCATGGTGAAGTTCAGCTAAATACATATTCTTTAAAAAATGAAGATAATAGCATTAATAAAGAAAATGTACGTCCCAAAATATCTAAATTTATGTTATATACGCTTAAATTTCCATGTCCGTTACAATTTTTTGGAGGAATGCATAAAAATTTGAATTCATATGTTATTTATGCAACGATACAAATATAAAAGTCATTGCAAGTCTTATAGATTCTCATTAAGCTGGATGAAGAAGTATATACATTTTTTCATCTCTGGTACACAATGTGAGGAGATTAAGCACAAAGGATTAACTATTTTTTGTTCACTTAGAGGAAATGAACGTAAAATTATAAAAAAAAACTTGAGTATGTTCGTTCAAAAAACATTACAACACGAGATTGCAAAACAGACTGACCCAGAACTTGTTCAAAATGGACACATTATAAGAACTAAGATTGCTTACGACATATCAGAAAGTAAAATCAGAACACAATTGTAGAAATGAGTAGCCAAAAATATTTATTGTAAAAGGATACTATATTATCCATGATTATCAAGAAAAATGAATCAATAATACCTATTGTCGAAATGGTAACATCTGAGCATGATATTCAATCAATCAATTAATATATTATTAAAAAGATATCGACATTTTGTAGAAACAAATCGAAAAAAATGGCCATTTTTCAAAGTTGTTGTGATTTGGAGATTGGAATGGACCTTAATAAATTTCCTCAACGAATGGAATAAATGTGATATTATAGATTACTTAAAACGTATACATTTATATTGAGATAAAGAGCTGACAATTGATAATACACTATTAATTGTGCATACATTAATTGCGCACATTTTATGAAACGTGTGTCATCATATATGCATAAAAAATTTCCAAAATGTATTAAAGACATTTTTACACGAATGTAGCAGCAATGTTGATGAGTACAAAAATATTACAATTAGATAAAATATTTAAAGAATTTATAACTGTTCTTTTAACTCGTAATGTAAAAGAAACCCAAATAAGTATAACAAGACTATAAATTTCAAAAAGATATTTATATTATATGATTAATGAGATGAAGGATAATAAAGAAGAAAATCAAGATTTTGAATATGAAATATAAATGAAAGACTAATTTTTATTGCTTCTTCCTTTTTTGCAAGATATAATAATAAATATGTAAAATTAAAAGAAGAATTATTAAGAGATGATGATATTACTAATAAATATTACAATCCTGAAATCGCAAAATATATTACATACAAATTGATGTCAGTTGTTCCAATGTGAACAAGAATTCTCTTATCGTTGATTAGACCTGTTAAATAATGCATATGTAGAAAGTTATTTTAATGTAATAAAGACAGAAATTTTACAAGGAGAAGTAAATTTAAAAATTGGTCGCTTTATTAATAAAATGAAGAATTATGTCAGCAGTCTTATTGCTGAAGCAGCGCTTAATATCTCATTTAAAAGTCGAAGTACAATAAAGCGATTGTATTTCAAAAGTCCACTAAATCTATTGGGTTGTCCGGAAAGTTCATGCTGATTTTGAAGGAAAATTCAAACGCAGAAGATTTAAATTTTAGTATACATTTATTAAGGTGCCATTCTGTTCTACAACTTTCTCCATCTTTCAGGCAACTTGACAATTTCGTTCTTCCAGAATCTCTCAGGTTTTTCAGCGAAAAACTTTTCTAAGTGATTTTTTTACCTCGACCAAAGAATTAAATTTTTCTATTAAGGGAATTTTGTAATGATCGAAATAGGTGGAAATCAGAGGGTGCGAGGTCTGGTGAATATGATGGATGGGGTAGAACATCTCAACCGAGCTCCAACAACTTTTGTGGAGTTATCAAAGTCACATAAGGCAGCATATTGTCTTGATGAAACATGACGCCCTTCCGATTCGCTATTTCTGGACGTTTTTGTTCAATTGCTGTCTTCAATTCGTCTAATTGGGAACAATACTTCTCTGAATTTATCGTCTCGTTGTTTGGTAAAAGCTCATAATACAGGATCCATTTCCAATCCCACCAAACACAGATCATAACCTTCTTTGGATGAAGATTGGCTTTTGGGGTGGTTAAAGGTGGTTCATTCCGCTTTCCCCAAGATCTTTTTCGCTCAATATTATTGTAAATGATCCATTTTTCATCCCCCGTCACTACTTGCTTCAAAAATGGTGTCTCTTCGTTGCATTTATAGAGGGAGTTGCAAATGGAAATGCGATCCATCAAATTTTTCTCCGTTAAATCATAGGGAATCCATACGCGGGAAACCGCGATCTTTGTTTGAAAAGTTTGAAAAACATACATTGGAAATTTTTGGACACACATTTATATGAGTGATCTTCAATTGTCTGTTATGTCAGTGTGTTCTTACCTTTAAATTTTGCTCCAGGATTGCTCCAAACTTCAATCACATTATCTGGAAGTGTTTGTCACGTATTATGCAATCCTCCGCAATTTATTTATTGTGTTTCGTTCTGTTTGTTTTATTCTGTTTGTTTTAAAAAATCATTACATCAAATTGATGTAAGAAGTCTATAAGATTTTTAGGTTTGAAATTACCAGCATATATTGCAACTGGAGGTTATTTACAACTAATCTCAAATTGCAATAAAAGTTTATATTTAATCTCATAGACAAAGTGAACAGGTCAGATTCCACAAACCAAGTAATTTATTGCGTGAATTAAAATCCATCAATTCGAGGGATTTTCCATTATCGTTGCTTATATTAAAAAGCTGATTTCGAATACTAGAATAAAAAAAAATCGTTCTAATAAATGGAATTTTGTTTGTTTGTACATATTAGATAACCTCCGTCTAATTTTGCAAGGGTGCGCCACTGATTTGAACTCCGATAGGGTTCTATATAGAAGCTCGAAACGCCAGGACAGATTTCACCCGTGTTTGTGCACTAACAATTATTATAATATGTACAAATATATAAATATAAAAGATGTTAAGTAAAATAATAAAATTAAATTAATAATATATTGCCATCTAAAAGAACGAGACAAATAAAACGGAGAACGAGACGTACGTTTCGGCTAACTTCTAACCTTTACGTTGTAAAGAACTATTCTAGTCATAGATGATGGCATAACGTGACGCCTGCTAACTCGCAATTGTCAGGCGGAAGGAGCTTATCTCAAACTAATTCGCGAACTGGATGGTCTAAAGTAATTATTTAATGCATTAAAACTATTCGGGATGAAACAAAATCGCAACAACTAATCTGAGGAAGGTCAACGGATGAGGTCATTTAAAAAATACATCTAAATGAGCTATAAAAATCCTCCAACGTAACATAATGAGGTTATTATAAACGATAGGACCAGATGCTCTGAGTCATACAATTACGTATGAACTAATGGTAAAAGTCTTAACATATATGACCGAATCCGGCACATATAATGTCATATACATAAACAATATTACGAATTCAAGTCATAGTGGTATACTTGGTTAAGCAATTCCATGTCCATATTCAAATTAACGCAGTTTCTTTTATATTTATATATTTGTATCAATGTTAGCACACGAATTACAGCGCAGATTCCTATTGTCTTGATTTTGTCTATTTATTGTATTTTGAATTGAAGAAATCTTAATTTTTTTTTCTTGTATTCAAAATTGTACATTTTTTAGTTCCAATATCCGGATTTTGATTAACCCTATCTAAAGTCAAACTGAAAAATCTAATGACTAAACCCTTTCAAATATTTTACAATTTTTATCTATAACATATTTCTTTTTTATAAAACTTACAGTATTCAAGATATTTTGCCTTCTTGGAATTTTTTATACTCCTGCACACATAGTGATGTCACGTATAATTATATCCCACATATAAATACGAAAATTGTTCACTTTTTTATTTTAAGTCTTACATATTTTATGTAGCCTATCATAAGTTACAACATGAAAAAAGCTAATTTCATCGAAGGTCAATTTCTTATAGGTGCTGTTTCTTTTCGTGTATATGTGGACAATTATTTAACAAACTAATTCTTTTTATAAATAAATATAAGGATATACTGAATTTTTCTCATATACAACCGCCACAATGTCGATTCTTATCTCTTTTAGAACAATCTGTATTTGATGGATGCTATCTAATTTCAACATTATTACCTCCGGCGAATCAAATACGTGAATGAGACAAGAACCCGGACTCTCATGACCGATAGTCCTGCTGACCTACTTCCTACGTCTTGTTTCTTGTTTTGCTACGAAAATCACACCATTTACTCCTTATTTATCCCCCACCCTAGGCATGATTCTATATTTTGCTCTCTTAGCAAATTCACCGCAAATGAATTTCCTGTATTTGTACATTTTTACAAATGATGTCAGTTTAAACATAAGACGAATCTGTGGGATGAAAACTATAGAAGAATCGAGAAGGAACGAGAGAAAGTCGTAGTAATTTAAATCATTGACCAGTTGTTTTTTACGTATAACAGTTAAGGACAATAATTGTTAATAATTTACTTAGCCGCCGCTAATTGCATCAGCAGAGCTGTCATACCGGCGCGAAATTTGGCCTTGTCTATTTATGTATTTACAATAAATCGAGCTTTAAGTCGTAAAAAACTGATAAATCATCATCGTATGTGAGAAGAATGATCGACTGATTTGTCAATTTCCTACAGTTTAACTTATTTCTCTATTGTAGATGACGCGTTACTGGAGACTAGGTGCGAAACATTTAAAAAGAAACGCTCAGAAAAAGAATTTGCACCAAAAAAAACAAAATTTTATCAAATCGAGCTCTAAAGAGTTCTCTTTTAGGCTTAAGCCAAATGTACCAATTAGTGAATATAAACTAATTGTTGGACAAAGTAATAAAACATTCCAAATATTAAGTTTTTAATGATATATATGACTTTAAATAAATTCGTTATTAAATTTTTTATAAACAAATTTTATTTAGAGTCGTATATATCAAAAGTTACATATTAAAAGTTTAATATTTAACATTTTATATTACTTTGTTCAACGAATTGGATCATGTCTAATTGTCTGCTAACTGATACATCTACCTTACTTTTAATCGGCCAAAGCTGGCGTTACGCCACTGCGTAAGTGCGGCATGAATTTAACTGTGTTGCGGGTGTGTGCTATACGTATACAGTTAATACTTATTGTCAAACTGTACATGATTGGCTGACCCGTAGTCCGGATTCGCCCTCGGCTGACCTCGTTGTTGACTGACCTACTAGTTGATAGCGCGACGTTACACGGTCAGCGCAGAGTTAACTCGCTTCGGTATTTAATTGCACGGCGTCACGAAAGAAAAATGCTTCGCACCACTAATAACGGTATTTTTTTATTATCTTTTTTTTACCTCAAGAAGTAGATAATGATCAATATAACGCGCATTCTACGTTCAAGATTCCCTGGTCAAAGAGTGTACATTCAAAAAAAGCAAAATAGTTTTACAAACGATAATGTGATATCTCTGAGATCTCAAAAATTTGCTATAATAATTTTATAGTTGTGAGAACGAGAATTGTTTTAAGAACTATTAAAATTTTAAAATATAATTATTATATATATCACAAATGCGACATTATTAATATTATTTTATTAATTGTAATTATTAAATATAAATACACACATATGAATACATACATATATATATATATATATATATATATATATATATACATATAAATCAAGGTTGGTAAAGACTAATGTTTTTTTCTTAAGAATAAAACGTGTTGTGTTTTTTCTTAAATATATTTTTAATGCTTCAAATATACTTTAAACAGTACTATAAAAAAAATATATTTAAAACATATTAAACATGAATTAAACATGTTTTAGACTGTTTAAAACACGTTTAAAACATGTTTTTTATAAATCCTGATATAAATACATAATTTAATAGTTATAACTATTAAATTAAAGTAATTTACTCCCCCAAAAACATTAGCTTTAGCAAAGGACCGCAGAATTTCTACTTCTACTTCTCATATGATTAAATTGAGATTAATAATCAATTTAATTACTGTGTTGATATCAAGCAATAATAAATAATTCGAAATATAAGTGTAACTAACGCAATTAATAAATTCAATTATTAAATTGACGATCTGTCAAATGATCAAAATTAACAAGTTTACTTATTCCAAATTTCTCTTTTTCTTTAATTTTACAGCTTTCAATTCTTTTGTGTGGAATCGCAGAATGATACATGTTTATCACAATGCGATCAGGGTAGTTGAATATGACGCATTCTGATGCAATGCTATACACAAATTTGCAAAACACAGATTTATAATTTTATTAATGGCAATTTTGATTGTAATGAGTTCGATAACAGCATGCAGCTGAATATGCAACAAGTCACGCGAGTATCAATCAAATTATTACGTCAACTTGTTCCGCGTGACGGCTGTAAGAGCAGTTTACTGATACAATAGTCGGCGTTATACTCAGCTCTGCGAACACTGCGAAATATAAAGTACAATAGTTATAAATAAAAATAAGAAACATAGATCGTACGTTTTATTTATAAGTAATCATTTCTTTATTTAAAGCAAAAAGGTAAGAAATAATTTCGCTCATCTTGAGCTCCTCTTATACTTAGCAATTGTATTCTATTTTATAGATAATAATATTTGTAGATATAATAGAAGCATTTAAAATTAAACAGTTTTATATACTCAAACTCCTGCAAAAACCAATTTCAAAGATTTCATTCGATTGCTTATTAGAGATATCAAAGTTGAAGAATGTGATTAATATTCTGAAAAGGTATTTGTATGTCTTCAAGAGAATCTTTAGCATATTCTAAATATTACATGTATAACATGATGTGAGCATAGCAATCTACAGTGCGGACATTATTTTTACATTATTTTTGTGCCGTCATTGTGCAGTGACGACATTGCGAGGAATCGTCCTACACGCAGAAATAAATCTTGTAAGGAAGAGAAGAATAAAAAAGAATCTAGAAGATATGGGTGAAGTTTTTCTTTTGATTCTCTTCTTTTTTTCTTTTTCTCCTATTTTTTTCTTCTTTTTTTTCTCTTTTCTTCTTCTAAAAATATCCGTTCTTAGATGGGACACATCCATAAGTAAATAAGAAATTATACTCATCGCGTTCTCTAAGTCCGGCGATATCCTACATTTCTACCGTGAGCTGCACTCTTCGGCGTCACGTGGCCACAAGGACCGCAGAGAGACCCAGAAACGCATTCGGCGGTGACCGTGCCCCTTCTTTCTATAGAACCGCACTGCCCGTCTGGTATCGGGCAGTGCTTTACACGGATCTCTCAGCCGCACATATGCACAACCGTATTGCGAAAGAATTATGTTGGTCAAATTTTTATCAATCAAAGGTTATTATGTATCGAGACGAGTTGGGCTTCTACCGTATGCACGCTACGCAATGCATACTTCTCCTCTTCGATCTTTCTCTTTACGTCCACTGACTCTCTCGTCCTCTTTCGTTCTCCCTCTTTGTGACGCGGACTTCACGATCGTGAGTCATAGCCGCGCTAAGGAATCAAGACCGAATAGCTGAGAATGAAATACGTAAATTTTTCGTTAAGCAAATTCGTAAATATATGCGATTAATAGAGATTCTAATTCTATTGCTATTAAAAAATTTTATAATTTTCGATATCAAATGATAATTAAATCGATATCAAATGGCAAATGAATCAAAGTTTTCTTTCTTTCTGTGATAAAAATTTATGTGTAACATTTTTTAAAATCTAAGAATCGGATAAATCGATTTATTTTCGTTTACTTTCTAATTTAATTCTAATTCATTTGATATTACAATTTATGAATGATGCTCGTGACTTCAATAATTGCAAAATTTACTAATTACCCGAATTTTGATCATCTGGATCCCTTATCTTCCCTCCAGATGAGGAGGTGGACAACGATAATGGAGAGGATAGCTCTAACGATGAGGATACCGACAAACAGCCGACACAACGCACAGGAAGAAGAAGAAAAGAGACGAGTGTTCGGTGAAGCCTACCAAGCGGCTATTTGGAACACGGTCGATCAGTTCCTTCGGCGCCTTCGCACCGTGGACGTGAGCATATAACGTTCTTTGTCAATTTTGAACGCGCATCTCTATTCTCTGATTGAGTAAAACAAGACGTCGGGGAATCTCACAAAAAATTGCACGTTTTTTCGAATTGGTGACCATCTTAAAAGGATTGGTCGAACTTTGTAAATCTGCTGGAAAGCAAAATTAGATCAGAGAGAATGTTCATGACATAGTTCGGGACAGTGTATGACAAAGTCTGAAGTCGCTCGATTCATCTTAAAAGAATCCAATCGGTACGAGTGAGTTTACAATAATTGATGAGAGAGATTAGTGAGAGCGTAATTTGCATTTTGATTTGTGATATATCAATTTAGAATACAATTGAAGTACATACATAAAACAAAATTAAATATGTTCTTAATTTATATGAAATGTTAAAATAATTTTTTGAAGAACATCTACTTTTACTAAATCTTCAAAAGCTTTAATAAAAATTAACTAATTTTTTTATCCACTTTGAAAACAGGTCTGCAATAAAAGAAAATCGTATCTCCAGAGGCATACTCTATTATCTGTAGGAAACATAATTTTATTAATTTCATTTTCGTATTTGTATCTGTTTTGTATCGAGCTATGTTTCCTCACAAAATTCACTGTTTACAAACAAATCAAACAAAAAGTTACGGAGCTTTGCGTTTTTCTGATAAGGTCACAAGTGAAAAAATTCGCTATATATTGCAATTAGTATAATTAACTCAGATTTTCCCTTATTGAACGCAGATCAGAACTGCACATTATAATAGACGGCCGAGATGTCTCCGACTGCGCAAAGAAATTACAGCATTCAGTTGCATAATGCTACTCGATATAATATAATTAATATCTATCATTTATGATTAATAACGTCATAGTTAAACAAATTTGCAATTAATTATTTCAAAATTATTCAAAAGTTTAATTATAAAGAATCTCTGAAAAGTCAAACTAATATATAATCATCATGGCGCTACAATAACAAGGTGTAAGCTTTATAAAGTTAGTAGAACCATCAGACTATCGGAATTTTTAGTACTTATTTTGTACTAAATTGTACTATTAATGATAATTTTATATTACTGTGTGTTATTTTTTTAAAAATTATGATGTTGCTAGCTTAACATTAAGTCGCACAGAGAGAAAAGTATTTGGTATTTGTGACTATAATTGCATGATTAAAAAATTATCATTAGAAGGTTCATTATTATAATTATTATTGCTAAATTAGCAACAATAAACTTATATTTATAGTTCTTTCAAATATGGAAAATTGTACTGTATAAATTATGATTATCCGAACTTAGTATAGTAAAATATTATATACGAATGGTAAATAAAAATCATCATTTTTGTAATAATGTGTAATAAATGCAATAGACATTATAGTAAATATAACTATTTTCTTAACATTTAACTGTTTACATGATAATAATAACTAAGAGGTATGATAAGAGGAAAAACTAATTCACATGGTAAGAAAAACGCATGTCATAGTAATGATCATACTTCAATGTTGAAACAGCTATAATGGGCAAATTTAAAACAATTATAAATTTATAGTTGACCCAAAAATGACTGTAAATTATAATTAAATTATATGAAACCATTTTTTTCTCTCAGTGCGGCAAGATCAATTCAAAATAAAAGAAAAAAATAGTATCAAAAATCAATAGAATTGAATTTGTATTAATTTGTACTATCAAAAACAAATATATATATTATGTGTTCCCAAGAAAATACAGTGCGAAAATGCACTGCTAGCTTAATATGTACTATTTTCTTATGGAAACAAGAAAAGCAATACAAGGACAAAAATGAATAAAACTTAATTTGTATTAATTTGTTATATGTTGATTGAAAGTACAAGGGTCGTGAAAAGTTTGAAAAGTTTTGAGCTTCAACATGAAGATGGCATTACTCGTCAAAGTTATTCTGGGTACTACAATCGTATATGTTTTGCAGATACCTGTGAAAATTAGCCATTGTGGAGTTTTTAGACAGTCATTTGTGCCAATAATTTGTAAAAATAGAAAAAAATCGAATATCAACGTCAAATAAAAATTTATGACTTGCGGTTGGAATTAAAACTACCCATCGTCAGACCTGATCCTAGACTTTTTTCTGTTTCCTAGGCTCAATGTTAGGCTTGAGAACACAGATTTTCAACAAATGAAAACATTGACATCGATTGGCACAAATGACTCTCAAATAACTAAGCATCCAAAATGGCTACAATTTTTATAAGTATCTTGCAAACCATGTACGATTGTAATAATGATTTTGACAAGTAATGCCAGCTTCATGTTGGGGCTTAAAACTTTTCAAACGACCTTCGTACACTAGTGAAATCATTTTAAGGAGAAAAAATATAAAATGTTAAAATTTACTTTTAGTAGTAGTACATATTAGTATAAATTTAAGCAATTATGCAGAATAAGGTTTTTTCCGAATTCCGATATTATTCAGCAATGCTAATAATTCTTTAAAATCTTTGTTATGACTCAAATAATGATAATAAGTCGGGGGAGATAAAAAAATATATAGTCTATTTTTTTAATTATTTATTCTATCTTATCTCCCCCTGCCTAGGAGCGCATGAATTTTCAAGCAAGTTTCATTCCATCTTCTCCCTGCCAAAAGACAGAATATACAAAAAAACTCAGACAGAAGACAGTAAATTATAATTTATAGTGGATGCAATTGAGACGATGTGAAAATATATCTTTATCCAGGAAAATTGCTTGAATACATATACACATTCATGACGCGGTACTTAATACATAAACTAACATTGACAGTCATGTCCAGCGATGTTGCGATATGATACAACGCTTATAGTCATCAAATATGCTTCATATTTTTCTTTGGTACTGCTATTTAATTCTTGACCTCTGCATTTCTTTTTGCACACGCCTAATACTTTTTTCAATATAAAAACCTGCTCTCTGATTAATAAATTTCACGAATAAGAAGATGCATTTTTCGTGAAATTTCAATCACTCTCTTATTCTCTTTTTTTCTCTCTTATTCTTTTATTTACTTATTATATAATTATCACACAATTTATTCAAAGATAGAACAACCAGTTCTAATAATTGTTTTAATTTGTTACAATATATTCATCATTAACGTATTTAAAATATTATACAATTCGTTATAAGAATTCGATTGCAAACAATGTAGAATTTAGAACAGCCGTTAATATCAGAAAAATAATAAAAATAAATATTAATAATATTCTAACCATAAATGAATTATAATATTATAATATTAAATAAAAAGTATTAAAGAATTTAAAATTGATTTGAATTAAATAACATAATTATATAACAGTTCAACATTAAATTAAAATAATAAAAATACAAAACTTATATTCATCCGAGCGTTATATTCACAACCGTGATTGTAATAAATTTCTAAAACTACAATATAATTTTTTAAATTCGTATTAATATTGCTTCTCATTACATTTACAATTATTGCGAGATTACTGTTTGTTCAGGAAAAATACTCGACAATAGCGCCAAAATATCAGCAGCACAATGTCAGAGGGTTGCACGAGTTGCAGAGGCGCGAATTATACGAATGGTACTTTGCAGTTAAGCACGACTGCTGGTGGCAATACCGGAAGTTCATCGTCTACATCTGGAGTGACCTGTACAACCACAAGGAGAGTTCAGATTCGCGCAAAAGTGTTATATGGCACAGGCAAAGCAATAGCGAACTTGCAAGCGCAGGAGAAAGCGGCCAGACACTGACGAGGTAATTAGTAATTAACTTTACATTAATTATAATAATATATGTGACATCGTGATACATATTTCTCCTCAACAGGATAAGTCTACAATGTCTGCCTTCCACTTAATCAAATCTTAATAAAAAAATTATGTAATAATGCGTTATTTATGCGCTATTCATATCCAAACAAACAAAAATTTTTGCGCTCATTTCGTTTAGCTAAAAAAAGAAAATTTTTGTGGGGGAGCTAAGTAGGCAGTCAGTCAGCCTCCCCACCCGTTAAAAACAATCAATTTAGAAAATTAAATACACAGGATTTATGCGTTATTTATGCGCTACTTCCAAGCATTTTCGATTTTTGCGCTGCAAAAGGCTTCCCTCTTGGAGCGAAGTCATATTTACTCCTAAGTCGTTTAAAATTGCAAAATTAAGTACGCTACCTGCAAAATAATTCTCTGATTTATGCACTACTATTTCCAAGCATTTTTTATTTTTGCGCTGTAACCCTTCAAGCACTTCCTTCTTGGAGCGAATCATATTTATCCCTAAGTCAAAATTTTTTTTAATAAAAATAAATTTCATTAATAATTCATGAAAAATTGTAAAAATACATGCTTCCATATATGCTATCCAGTCGAAGTCTATTTTTTATTTATACGCTATGAATTCCAAATGAATATAACTATTCGCTCCAAGACAATTTTTCATGAATTATAAATATTAATGTTTGCTCCAAGAGGGAAGTGCCTTATGAGTTGCAACGCAAAAATCTAAAATGCTTGGAAATAAATAGCACATAAATCCTATATTTTCCAAATCGATTGTTTTTAACATCGATTGTTTTTAAGTGGAAGGGCTGACTGCCTACTCAGCCCTCCTCCACAAAATTTTTTTTTTTTAGCTAAACGTAATGAACCCCAAAATTTTTGTTTGCGGATATGAATAGTGCATAAATAGCTCAATATTACATAATTTTTTCATTAAGATTTGGTTAAGTGGGGGAGCCAGCTAGGCAGACGTAAGTCTACAATAAGTTTCATCTTTTCAACTTATTTAAGAAATGTTTAGATTAGGGAAGACAGCTCAGATTATCTTATGTTAATGTCATTAATTCTGATCTCCAGGTTTCAGCCGTCGCTCGTTATTTATTTTATTATACACAAAAAGTTATTAAATAAAAAAAACATTGAAAAAGTAACGTTATTTCTGCCAAACAATATTCAGAACTATCTCACACCCACGGAGTAAAAAAACATGAGATCAAACTCGAGAATAAAAATGGGCTTAACACACGATATCAAAAAACCCACGGAAAATCGGGATAATTTTAGTGCTGTTGCAGAAAAAATCGGAAATATATATTATGATACACGTACAGAATTCACATGTATGCACGTCTTATTTTTAATACAGAAATTTCAATTTATATAAAATTTTATTTTATTTTATTAAATAATAAATGCATGCAATATTTATTGAAAAATACATACATTTATGTATAGTCATAAATTATCATTAAATTATCGTTTTTTAACTTATCGAATAAAAAAATTTTGAAATTAAAAAGAAGAAAAACGGAACTTGAACGACAACTTTCCTTCTCAGAATATATTCTACGCATGAAAATATACAAATTTACAGAATTACAGGAAAATGAGAAGAAAAACATTTATCAAATCCTCTAAGTTGATAGTTTTTTCCAACAGGAGCGCTCGAATTTGTTCTTCCATACACTTTTTCGATACCGCATTTCGAACCTATTTATTTGAGACCGACCGCTTGAGTTTCTCCTTTTTTTATTTCGTGCTCATAGCTTTCCCTGCTTACGTAATAATTTTTCACATCTTTTCCACTGCCTAAAGGTGTATAATTTTCCACGCGAAGGGAAGTTTACCCCATTTCCATGCTTAAGGGCGTACGATTTTCCACGCGAAGCGAAGTCTACTTCACCTCACTCTCGGTCTAAAGTCTTATCTACATAAGATGCAGAACGCAGATCGCAGATTGCAAATGAAACTTATTTTAGATTGTAATAGGTCGCAGATCGCAATACATAGGACGCGAAAGTTGAAATTCATCTAACTTTCTGCGTCCTATAATCATATCAATTAAAATACGTTAATTTCTAGTTTTACGATCTACGATCCGCATTCTGTATCTTGTGTAGATCGGGCTTAAGGCCGTTTCCATGCAAAGAATGGTCTATTCTACCTCTTTCTACCTAGGACGCACGATTTTCTACGCGAGGTCCACTCCACCTTCCCTCACCATGCTTAAAACCATTTAACTTTTTATGCAAAGCAAAGAGATAATTATCATCTTTATTATTAAAAATTTTCCAAATAATAACAAGCGACAGTTAAAACTTGTTGGAGATCACTCAGAGCCATAACTTTGACAATATATATGTCAAAGTCAAGGTCATCGGAGCTGATTCTCCTAATCTAAATAATTAATCAAGAATTATTTAGATGCTTTTTACGTATTTCAATTTAACCACACTACAAAAAAATGTAATTAATAAAATAAAATTAAAGTAAATGTGTTCAGAATCTATTTATATTGTTATCTTGATTAAATTGAATTCTGGCAAACTTCAAGAAATAAACAATATTAAGAATCTTTATCTTAGATCGCATATATGTGAGAAACACAATCTAGAAAAATGCCTATTATGATCGAAGCTGGATCTTCATTGCTTTAAAAAATTTAATCTTGAATTACTTAATATACCCTATATATGTACTTGCATTTCATATTGTAGTCTTGTATTTCATATTGTAGTCTTTTTAGAATTGCGCGTCGAATTGTTTTTTTTGGACTATAAACGCAATTAAAACTAGTAATCGCGAATTAAATTGACAAGCAATTTAATAATAGGCATTTTTCTAGTATTGTTTGTGTTTAAGAAATAAATTTCAAGGAATAAATTAACAAGGAATAAAAAACAAGCAAAAACAAAATTAAATTCTTCTTTCAAAATTAAAACTTAAAGTTCAACCTTAATAAATTTACCTCAATTGAAACAGACATTTTACAAATTAAATATAATTAAATTAAAAAAGTATATGTACATACTTTTCGGTATTTCTTCGTACTAACATTAACGGTATGTTCTATGAGTTAAAATAAAATAAATATTACATAAATGTAGATCCTTAAGTTATTAAAAATATAATATGTTTATAAGAAATAATTTTACTTAAGTTTTCATTTCAATGGGCGTCGTCTGCCTATGTGTGTGTCAATGAAATTTTGACATTGATGTAATTTTAAATTTATCACCTTTTTTTGCCGTGATAGAAGAAAATGTTTTTTATATCGTTGTTATAACTTTATTGTACCTATTTTTATCATAACTAATTAATAAAGTATTTTAGGCTGTAGACATATCCTATATAACACACACACACACACACACACACACACACACACACACACACCCACACAC
>Ga0157364_1001326_pt1 | contig 20741 bp, 12 predicted proteins | sample AttsexASBM2_FD_111476 | JGI IMG/M metagenome (GOLD analysis project Ga0157364, IMG submission 111476) | Fungus gardens microbial communities from leaf cutter ant in Ribeirão Preto, State of São Paulo, Brazil - Atta sexdens ASBM2 | ecosystem: Host-associated > Fungi > Mycelium > Unclassified ...
ATTTGAAGATTCCTACAATATTATGGAAAAAAATTGTATTGTGCTATTCAAAAATTTAAGATGACTTTAATTTTTTAATAAAAAACAATTTAAAAAAAATTTTTTTTAATTGCAAGGTATAATTGTTTCAATCGCGTCATTTATGTGCGTACTTTCGTTCAATAATAATCTAATAAATAACTAATGAAAATGAAATGAGAAATTAATGCTTATAAGATAATTCCTTTTAATGTGCCTTTAAATTAATTTGCTCGTTGAATTGAAATAATTATTATAAACATTGTAGCTGTAATTTTATCTGTTTGAAATCAATATTCGTTTTTTTATTTATTTCTTTTTCTTATAATAGTTTTTAATCTAAAAAAAATGTCAATTTTATAATTTTATAATTTTATGCATATTTACTTTATAAAAGTAAAGAAAATGTTTTTATCCCTATTATACTTATATCCCTTATATTTTATCCCTAGTATACTTATCTGCATTTGACTGATCTTAACATATAGTTACTAAAATAGATAATAAATTGATTATATAATATTGCATAAATCATTAGGTTTTAATTATACTTGCAATTTTGATGTACATTCATATAAGTCGTAAAACAACATTCTCAATTCTTATACATATTATATATTGACAAGTTTAAAATCTTGCGGTATTATTGGATTCACATTTGTGATGTGTATCTTTCGAAACACATTTACTATACTTTAATAGTTAAAAAATAGAATATTATCTTTGTTATTGTATACATTAATAATTTAGCTTAAAAAAAAACCTCTTCCTATTTATTTATACTATTCATTCTTTTTATGGCTTATTTAAATAAAAAGGCACTAATAGGGATAGACACATTAATAGGAACAATTATCCTAGACTGTTAATTCTGTAGATCGTATACATACATATCTATATCTTAATTGCAAATAATTTTCACATTAAAATACATCGACGATAGAGTAGATTTTAACGGATAAGAAAAGGAGCGTAAAAATAAGTAAAATAGTTCATTACCGTGACCTTCTTGTATCTGTTAGGAGGAACTAGGCTATTTCTGACGGCCCACATGCATCGGCTTTGCAACGATCGATAATCCGATCACTTCTCGCGGACATTCAAGTTTTTCGTCACTGAGGCGTTAGGTACATCGATCGTGCTTCCCTTATAGTTATAGGACACGTTGTTTGTTTGCGCGGTAAACCGCGAATACATGCGTATCGAGCACAGGGTGAGCAAACGAGCACATAATGTGGGAGGCATTATTATCGCTTGCAAACTTACTGTCACTTTTGCGCGGTCACTTCGCACGAAGTGGGCGATAGCGTTCCTGCGAAGACTCTATTTTTAATAAGAGTTCGTTGTAACGCGGAGAGATGACTACTACATTTGTTTTTTCAGAATATACGAAGTTCACACAACATGTTTCTGGAAGAAACACTGAAAGAACGTATACATATATTCTTGTTTCAGAAAATTTAGAGGATGATAATAACTTTCATGATTGTATTTCTGTTGCCAGGGAAAAATTTTTGCTATTTGTGACTATAATTACACCATATTTATGATTACTGCTATGATGTTAATAATTACTATATAATTACTATATGTATATAATTCTCTCTATCAACAAATATGGTTGACAATTATTATTATTATAAATATGATTACAATCTATCTATAATTATAATATCTATAATTATCTATATATAATATATTATCTATCTATATATATATTATCTATCTATATATAACTATCTATAATTATAATCATTTTCAGTTGCCAACTATATATATATATATATATGTACAGTTATTAATGACATTATAGTAGTAATTATCACAATCATGGTAACATGTAATTATAGTTTCAAATATCAAAAATTGTTTTCTCAATGAACACTACGGCGTATTATGGTCCGGTTCCATTCTATCAATGTAAGATTAACTTTAATCGGTCCAATTTGTTCTTTAGCTTTTTCAAATTCTAAAAATTCTAAGAATTAGAAAAAGTAATAAACCGAGATTAAGTTTAATCTTACATCGATGGGATCGAACCTAATGAAATGAAACCAACGCAATCAACGAAAATGTAATGTAATAAATGATATTGATACGTCAATATTAATAATAAGTATTTGGTTTTTCAAGAGTTATACATTTTTCTTTCCGTTTTGCATTTCACGAGTATTTAAGTAAGAAATTCGACTTTCTACATGTATAAAAAGATATTTTCTTGAATTTGTGTAAATGTCCAGGAAGTTCATTTATCTTTCAAGTATTATTGTTTGAGATGAACGCAACTGTGATATAAAAAAAGAAAAAGTTTTCGTCCATGACAAATAATCAAGTAGTAAAACGCAAGCGGACTTACTGAATCTAAATTCATGTATATAGGTTTAGATCTGCTGACGTTCTTCCGGTCTTTCTCGAACTCTTTTGCGAATACTTCAAACAAACTCCACGGCATCGCGAATATTTGTGTTCAAAACGTAACGTGGATATCTGTATCTTTGGTACATTACGTACTGCTTCTTCGCGAGAGAAAGATAACGGTCCCATATATAATGATGACTCGATAAGTATATGTTTTTAATTGATAATAATGTAATAATAAACGTATACATGTTGTAATATCCGACACTGTCAGTCGTCTGAATATATATTGTATTGTAACATGAAGCGTCAAATGTGCGCAAAAAAATTACACGAAATTACACGTCATATTTTTAATGATAGATTAATTAAATTATTATTATTTGTCACTGAATGATTTATGACTCTCAATCGGAACAAAGGATGACGTGGCATGTTTAACGATATCTTTTATGTCGTCAAATCTTAATCGCGTCATATATAACCTCGCTTACGTGTACAATAATGAACACTGTAGATTTGTCATCGTCAACTGCTTAAATCAATATACGTATGTGTAATTTTGGAAGCAATACGCAAAGCCAGTTTTTATTGCATCGTAATAAAAGTCAGCAAAACATGCGCAGCAAAATTGGATACAGTATGACGAAGACGAAGACAGCAATTCTTGGTTGAACGGTCCACTGAATGACACATATGTCTCACGTTGCTGTGGTTCTAAATTAATTACTAATTATCGACGCAACTCATGCATACTGAAATATCGCATTTTTTAATGAGATTTTCAAACGTCATCGGATGTTGTTATCCGCAAAGTTCGTTAAAATATTTTTTTGCTTATTTTATACTATTAATTCCTATTAATCGAATGTCAGTTTCCACAAAGCGAAAATAAAAGATTCTCATGAGAGAAGGAAATATCAATTATATTTGAAGAATATAAACGAGATATTTTTTTTTTTTAAAAAAAAGTTTTTTTTTTCTTTTTGATGAGGAAACATTTTTCCAATTATAATCTTAGAATTGAGCAACATTAAATACAAAGGGAAAATAGACTTCAACGTAATTCTCTTCTAAGTAAAATTTCATCTTTTGAAACATAGGCGACGAGTTCTTAGATAAGTGTTGGGCTGCGCTGTCCGCTTCGAATTCGTTGTAAATCCAAATTTATCTCGCGGACTCATTGTAAGCGATCTCCAAGAAGTAGAACGAATAAGAGCAGTTCAAAGTGTCAGTTTAAATATATTTAAATAAATGCACACGAATTTAGAATATTACGAACTTCTTATATTTTTTCATTTTTAATTTGAATGAACTGAATTAATGGAACAAAACAAATTCTTTTATCGTGATTTAAAGTTTTATTAATTTGGCGTGTGTCAACTGGCGCGTGTGACTATTAATAGCTTGTTTAAACTGCTTACGTGAAACTATTTTGATGTGTTCTCTGTACATCAAGAGATTGCAATAAGATGTGAATTAGGGGGATTAGATATTAAGTATCTAATTTCTCGAAACTATACTCCTCTTTGCGTAACAGGAGGAATTTCACAGTAATGAGAGGATCTTTGAAAGCTCACGTGAGGTTCTCTGTTCTACGGATGTATGTATTATATTTTCTTTTTGGAAAGTTTAGGTGTGTGGACAATGCTTTGCTTCCAATCCACTAAATATGAATTATTTATTCGAAGAAACAGATGCATTTCATCGAAGCAGCGATTAACATTAACTCTCGAAATTATATAATAGTTTAAGATAAACTCATCAAAAATGAAATATAACAAATTACAAATTCCAAAATCTACAAAATTTAATTAACTTAAGTTTAATTATACCAGCCACAGAAATCTTGTGAGAATTTCGAAGGTATCAGGCCGTTCCAACAGCCAGGTAGCTTAAGGTTTCAAATAACTTTAATTAAATAAATTTTCATGCTCTGCGTCATAGATAAGATTACAATCTGGAAACGGGCAATGCAAAATGCTAGAACTAATTAACATTGACTGTTGTCGCGACAAGACGTTAGAGCCTTTTAGAATTTACGTCGCATGTGAGATAAATACGGGAGCAATACGAGCGTCAAGCATCGCCTATGTATCAGTTTGCGATGCATTCGGTTTCACGAATCGTCTCTCACTGCGCGCCTCTCCCCGTGCCGAAGTGGAGTGGAGAGAGAGAGAGAGAGAGAGAGAGATCGGCACGCGTGAGATGGAAAGGATGGAAGAAGCGAAACGCGAATGACAGGGACAGAGATAGCCAACCAGCCGCTGTCGAGATAAAAAGCCTGGCCGCTGCGATTCAGGCACGTAGATCACACTTAGCACTCTCAGCAGTCGGGTGGCTCGGTAGCAGCAGCAGCTGCGATGCTGCTCGCAGGCGTCCACGAGTGAGTTGGTGAATCACGTAAAAAGTGCTCATCCGTCACAACTTTCCGCTCTGTCACGCTCCGAATCGTCGGTCATCGAACTCGCGCCTCCGGGAACCCGGAACTGGAGCAGTTCACCGATAATTCGCGATACACGTAATTCTTCCTTGCGGAGAGAATTCTTCGAGTTTCGTCAAAAGATTTGTTCGTCAGTCCGCGATCGTGGAGTTTGATCTGACAATTCGTGTTGAAAGTTGGTATTCTCTTGTTATATTCGTCTCTTGTTATATTCGTCACGTGGGAAATCCGCATACATTCTTTCGTCCGGAGTTTCCCTCGACGGGAAAGCTCTTTCAGGTGGGAAGTCAGACCGCAGTCTGACTTCGGAACAAACCGGTACGATGGTACACATGACAAGTGGCGAGGTGGAAACAGATAAAATGGACGAGTCCGTTAGGTATTTCAATTACCTGAGGACCCTGGCGGATCTCACGGCTTTAGCCAGCATCATGGCAGTGCAGGTAATTTGAGGATTATGTTTGTATTCCTAATCGAAATGACGTATCTTAATAGATATTGACTTCTCTCAAGGGATTAAATTTAGTATATACGTCCTGATTAATTTCGGAAATGCGAAGCGATACAGATAACATACGTAGCGTTTCTACTACGTAGTATAAACGACGTGAATAGAAATAAACATATACGAATATATAGGATAATAATAAAATGTAAAATAAGCTTCAGAACAGCAAAAATTTTGTTTGCTCTATTTTCCAATGCTGAAATAAAATCGTGGTTTATTGATGTTTAATTTAATTTTTACAAAAATTAAATTACATATTGATAATTATATTATAATTGTAATATAATTTAACGCATATTTACTAATCTCGAATTACAATGGCTATTAATTTAAAAGGAAGTTGATTAATTAAGTCAGAGAGAGAGAGAGGGGGGAAGGGGGAGGGGGGGACATATATATATATATATATATATATATATATAAGTGATATAAGAGAAAACACAATATGTTATTGTGTATCTACGATATCCGATTTTATCAACTCGAATCTTCGTTAGATTTCAACATGGCCATCTGCCACGTTAAATTGGGCAAATAAAAGCGCCACGATTTCAAAAGACGATCGATCGCACGAGGACATTCGTTTACTACCGTTGTCGCAACCAATAGAATGTCGCGAGGTTAACGGATGACACTATCCAGCGACACATTTTCATCTGAATCATCTGACCTGATTTCTAAATTATTGAACAATCATGCGAAGAACGATAGGAAGCGTGTCGTACGATAACAGGTACACTCATTGTTCAATTATAGATCGCGTTGTCATTGATCTTACGTATCTTCTACCTAACTTGTCAAACTTGTCAATACTTTGAAACAGCTTTATCATTCGAAAGAGTTTTCTGAAAAGAGCTTATCTCACGAGAACTCTTGAAACATTGTTATCTTGGTAAAACGGCGGTAGGATATCGATTAGCAAATTGAACGGTTAACAAGTAGTTGATGCAGAATCCGAACGCGCAGTAGCAATTTATCTGAATAAATTTATCGGCAAAGGTTGATTGATTAAATTCTCAAGAAATCGTCTTTGAACTTTGTTTGAGAAAGATATCGGTGCATGCTATAAATACACATAAATTGCGCAGTTGAAAGATCGAATAATCTATCATATCACTGTTAAATCTGTAGTATCAAATTTAACTTAACGTGAATCGCCACTGCTCCTACTAAATGTATTTTACTAAAACAATGGTTATATTTGACATTATACAGTGTCAATTTACTATATAGTGTCAAATTTAACTATCGTTTTGATAAAAAATAACAATATATTTAATAGGAGCAGTAGAGTTAAATTTGATACTATAGACTTAACAGTATACAGTCGCTAAACTTGAGATATTGATAGATAAAAATATATCGCGGGGTCAAGCAATCTCGCCGAGTTTATAATAATGCTAACTCATATGCGCGTCATAATGACGAGACGATTGTACAGACTGCTTGTGGTTTTATCCCCGTCGCGCAAACACACAGTACTGACATGTTTCCACGAATTTCCTAATATTATGTCCGTTTCTGTAATTGCGAATACCCGGATGAAAGATATTTAAACGCGCTTGTTATGTAAGGTCGTTTAATGTAACATACTTGCTCAAACTGTTAATTAATTCTGGAGAATTGATGTCCCATTTTCATAATATAGCAAGGGTTTCACCTCTATCTAACTTTGTGATCATACGAGAGTCTACTACATAGAAGAGAGAAAGTTTTATGAAAGCTTAGAAGGAAGAAGAGAAAGAGTTTGCTAACGACGAATTTTAAGATGTAATGTTGATGTCTAAATGATTAATGGTCGGTAATCTGAGATTAGTAAGGAATTATGAGATTAGTATGTACAGCTCGATGAGATTTCGAACGTAGAAAATGAATCATACGAGAGACAATAGCTCGATTATTATATCACGAATGATTAATAAAAATTGCGTACATCAAGTACTAAGGTGCGACGACGCAGTCTTGACCTTCTGCGACATTTTAATAAAAGTTCAATGATAATTATGGAAAAAAGATACTCTTAAATAAACACAGCGATGTTATCGCATTAGCCCGCTTCCTCTCAAGGTTGTGCTATATTTCAAGATTACGTTTACACGGAATTTTACGTATGTGTTTACATTAAATTTACATCATCTTTTTCATATAGACAATATAAGTAATGTAAAATATGTAAATTATTATAAATTGGATAACGCAATACAAAAAGAAGTAATTGAGTTTTATTTATATTAATATATCTGACTTTAATATTGCTAAACAAAAATTTATAAACAGAAGCTTTAATGCAACGACAAAGTACAGGTTTCGATAATACATAAATTATTTATATAGACAACAGGTAAAATATATACAGGAAAAAGACTGTTCTTAAATTAATCATAATATGTTCATATATAAAAATGTTATAATCTTGCTTCAAAGATTTTAGCCTTGATTTAAATTTGTTTTGATTACAAGTATTACTTTTCATTGAATTCAAGACTTACTTAATCAAAAATCTTATATAAATACAAATTTAATCAAATCGAGACTAAATCTTTAAATGTCATATCTTTAAAACAAGATATGATATTTTTGCTTTTGTATGAATATATTATGATTGATTTAAGAATATTGTTTCTATGTAATTTACTTTATATATACATATAGATTATTATATTAAACGCCTCACAATCCTGACTTTTATCTTGATCATGTAAGATTTGAAAAAGGAAGAGACAATATTGTCATGTTTTTTATCCACAAATACTTTTTCGTAGAAATCATATCTTAATATCGTTCTTATCTCACAAATTATCTGAGTCACTAATCGAACATAATTATTAATCATCAGTTTTGTACGTTTGATCTGTTTATCATCGATGAGATTTAACTGCGTCGTTACAATTGTGACTTTTATTTTAACAGCGTCACTTTTAATGTTACCTAGAATACCTCATTATCTCGTTATCTTTTGCATCAAATAAACAAGATTTAATTACAGATTCGACAGACTTAGAATTTGAAAGCAAAGATTTGACATATCTATCTCCACACGAGTTCCAGATGTTTTGCAAGTTCTCGTTAATACCTTAGTCGAATCGTAAGGCAACAGATGTATCTCGTATCTTTGTTACATTACTTTCCAAACAAGAGAGAAGAAGAGAGACAGAGTATCTCATTGGAGCATATACTAGAAATTATCGCAAAGGATGATATATAGTCTGCAAATAGTGCTAAATTTATGGCAACTTTTGCTCTTTCGCGAAATCTTGACGTGACTACTCGAAACGAGATTGTGCGAGCTGTTAGTTTCGCGATATAACGCACGCCGACACGCCACTTCATCGTTAAATTGGACCTCGATTTTCATCTGGATGCACTCAGAGAATCCTATTGTATATCCGATTGAAGTGCATTCGCTTGCATAGTTCATATTGCGTGGGAGGAAAGGACGCCGATTGTGCGTCGATTTATTATTTGTGTATATTCATACGAGCACACCTTTTACATAAATTTTTCCCATCGACCCATTTAAGTATTTTGAAATCTTTTTTTATCTTTATAGTACTGCGTTTTATGTCGTGGAAGTATGTCAGACGTTCGGAGATGCATCGTAATAAACGATGATATTTCATAAAAACAAACAATTGCGCGCCTTCGAATTGTGATAATAGCTACGACTCTTTGAAGTGTCTGAACAAAACGTTTTCACTGAGAGTAAAATGACAGAACGTTATATCACCGTGTGGAATCGATAACGAGTAGTTTTATTTAAAAAGTATTATAATACTGGGTTTGGAAGTGTTGTTGGTGTAAAATTATACGTAAAAATCGAAAGAATGAATATTAAAATACGATTAGGATTGAAATCTAAGTCTATTTGACACGCCTCTTTTATGTTCTTATTTCTTGGCCTTGTCGTAATCTTATTTTTAATCAATCAAATTACTGTACTTAAATTATCAAACGTAACTAAGTTAGGCAAGAAAAATAATTGCTGCTGACAGTTTGATAAAAGGCAATGTAGGTGCTATCTTTATCTTCTTATCGCGCTTGTTTCTTCTTGTCTAGTATATACAATAATAATCAGGTTGCATGTGCACGATAATGATATTAGTTGTTCCGATAAATGTAGGGCGTCTATTTTCATCGAAAAGAGTCAAATGGTAAAGTTCAACGGGTTTAACGGTAAAGTTCAAAAGTGCGTAGTGACTCGAACGAGAAACAAGTGCCGGAAAAATCAGAAAAATTCGTCCCAGATAATCTGTGATTATCTATCTAATCTGTGATTCTATAAAATCGATAGTCGTCGTGTGAATTTTTCGTGATCGATCGACAATAAGATGCGCAATGAAACGAAGCACGTGCCGAAATATTGTAAATCAAACCACAAAGGGCGCTTAATCAGCGTGTTACGCCACATGGCGGAATTATTCAATAATCCGTCCCGCAGGTCATTACTCCAGCTCGCACCGACAAGTATATGTTTGCACAAACACATATATTTGCATTTATCTACCGACTCGGTGAGCGCGCACACGTTCGCCGTACGGTTGTGTAAAGATGATATACGCGGTGATACTGTCTCTGATAAGAACGGGAAGCGCAAATGACAGAACCGGCTTTGTTTGTCTCATGTGAGCCTCACGGTGCGCGTGTCCCCTGCGACATTTTGACGGGCAATGTACACGAATGGTATAAAATTCGTGACGAGATAACAGAATCACACATGAGAATGAAAGAAGACTCGTGGGAGAAGATTCATCGTTTTCCTCGCAAATACCTGTAATCCGGATTTCTCTTTTGCTACTCCAATTCCTTCTTCTTTCTAGCGCTTACGGTTAGCTTTCGAGATCAGTCTTCATCCTTATCTATTTTCCTATGAAAATTCTAAAGTCAAGAAAATGGCTTTTTTCCTGACACCTTGGCAAATATCTGGAGTCAGTTTAGTAGAAAGGATACAGTGATAGATATTGCCCCATCTCAGGTAAATTTAATGGCGGTACTAAATCATATAAAAATCATGTAGTTCTTGGAAGATATAAAATATCTCTGAATCGAAGTTGATAATTTTGTTGTAAGCTCATTTATGATTCCAGTTAATAGTACATTATATGTACATATGTTATCACGATAATTTATCGATTCGTAGAACAGAAACGAACGTTATATTACCCGATTGCTCTCCTCAATCTCTTTGCTAATGATCTTATTTTTTGTTTTTACAGTTCAAACGAATGTTGAACAAGGAGCTGTCGCATTTCTCGGAATCGTCCAAGTCTGGAAATCAGATCTCGGAATATATCTGCAGCACCTTCCTTGGTAAGTCGAACGTAATTCTTTTGCTTATTAAAATTATTATAATGTGAAAAAAGCGAGTTACAAATTATAAGTTCGTGAGAAGAATAAGAATTATAAGACGTATATCGTTCCCCTTCTTCTTTAAAATAAATACTGCGTTTTCGCGAATGATGGAAAAAACGAATGAAAAGAAATTTGCGAGACTACGTCTAACGAGGTCATCGCCGGAAGCAAGTTTATGGGTGCAATAAAATGAGTGCTCTTACGCATTAAAAGCCCTTGAAAGACCGTAACCGGTATCGCCGTGACCATTCATTCTGGTTAGCTCGTTTTGTATACAAGGTTTATAATCGGTGAGGAATTGCGTCCGATTCCTTTGTATGTAAAAACGTCTCAGGAAAAAAAAGATGCAAAAGATATGATTTCTTGGCATGAAATCATTGCATCGACAAATCATCTGCCTTTAATATCAGTTGTTTGAAAAGTTCTCGGCCTTATACAGAAATGACGTCACAAATATTAAACTGCTATAATTTTAGACAAGTTTGATTCTATACAGGACTACTATTAACATTTCAACTAGCTTTTAGTGTCTTTGTTTCAATTGTGTAAAACGATCAACTTTTGAGTGACCACTTACTTTCGAGTCATTTTTGATTCCAATTTTTGGTTCCAATCGCAAAATTGCATGAATTGTTTCCGAATTAGTTCTGCATGCACTATATTTACCAAATTTAATCTCTAATGACTTTTTCTTCTTTTCAAATATGAAGAAATGATTCGCAAAAAAACTATACTAAATAATCGATAAATCTAAAAACTTTATTTTAAAGGTTTACTTTAAAGAAAAATCGTACATCGAAAATTATACAGAAAAAAATTAAAATATCATTGGAATAAATGTTGAATGAAACTGAGTTGAAAGGGGAGTACTGAGTTGAAAAATTAAAAAAATTGCCAAAAATCATATGTGTTCTTTATCAGAGAACTTTTCGAACTCGTTTTCGAACTACCCTGATAGAATAACCCTCTTGCATCGTTTCTCTGTAAAATTCGTTTATGTTGCGCTGATTTTGTTAAGTAGTTTCCTAACGAGTTTCGCTCGATGGAAATCGAATTATCGAAAGTTAACGACGGGATAACTTTTTTCTCTAGCAAAAAAAAAGTTCTAGCAAAATGACGCGAGAGAAAATTGTAAGGACATGCCTTCACGAATCACAATCAAGCAATACTCCAAATGCGTAATCTTACCCATATATCAGTGCCTTTCACCTTATTCAATGCCGATTAATTAATCCCCAAGTTTTATCCATGTTACTTTTTATTGCCCGACAGATAAGCAGCAGGAGCTGGATTTGCCGTCTTTGCGAATCGAGGATGCGGTCGCCGCAGCGGGTAGCGCCGATGCACGGGCGGCGAAAAAGAAGGACCGTGCACAAAGAGGCCCCGCCGCTATGTCGCACATTAGCGGCGTAAAACGACCGTTGACACACACTAACAGTTTCACCGGGGAACGTGTGCCACTCCACGGGGTGGAAACGCCGCATGAGGATGAACTCGGCAAGGTAAGCCTTTGACCTTTAACGTCACCGCATTTTGCGTTCCGCTCGGTATGAGAATATATTGTATGCACCACGCGGTATCGCAGCTGGATTACGATTTCCTAAATCGTAAAAGTAAACGGGGCATCGTTTATATATTTCAGAAATATAAAAAACGAAGTTAATTTCTTCGAAACAAAAATATACATTGCATGAGAACAATCGTAATTATATCAAACTATTACATTGTTGCATTATTTTGCTTTGCAATGTTATGTCTTTAACTCAAATCCTCATTTGAAACGTAAAAAAATAATTGGAGCATCATGGAAAAAGAGAGAGAAAGAAAGAAGAAAAGAAATGAAAATTTATAAAAGGAAATATTTACAAATAGAAATTTTCGAATAATTTAAATAATTATTTGCTCTTAAATAAAAATGAATACATGTATAATATTATTTGTTGCGTTGCAAGAAATCTTCAAAAATTTTTGCACTTAAAACCATGATGTAAAAATGAAATCTTTCATTCCCATAATGGATGCGCAGTAGGTGAATGAATTTAGAATTAAATTTGATTAACTGTTCCAGTATGCAAGCGCTATACTGAGAAAAAGATACTTAAAAATTTATTTGTGAAAAACATATTTATTTATGAAATAAATTTTTATTTAAATACATATGATGTGACAAAATTTTATTTCTAGGAAATAAATATAACATCTATTTTATTTTTTTATAATTAATAAGATGTATTTCACAGAAATGTATGTTTCATCATCACAATTAAATTTTTTTTTATAATAAATATCAAAGAAAACATCGCAACATTTGTTTTGCAATACTTCGACTTTTTCTTTCAGTACGTTATACGCAGGAAATGTATTTTGGGACAAATTTAATTGGTTACTTTCAGTATTGCTATTGCCATTATGCACAATGTTGTACTTTTCTTTTTACATCATGCTTACGAAATAAATATATAATATTCGGATGTTGAAAAAAGAGAAAGTGAAGATGCTGAGTGCAAAGAGCGACGGACCTTTATAAATAGACGAATATATCTAATATCAATTAGATAATTACTTTCTATTTGTCTGATTATGAGAATGCTTGAAACGCGATTATATCATACTTTACATCTATCTAAGGCAAATGTTCCTACAAGATTACAAACGTCTACTACTGAAATGATATGCAATTAATTTGCGCTGTCTTACATCCCTAAAGTTTAATCCGAATTAACCGCACCTACAAAGATCTTTGGCAAATGTCAAAGCAAATGGCAATGCGATATTTCGGTAGGATTTGTAAACCGGGATGGTACTCATGTACCGATGCTAAACTGGTTACGAGTCCCAATAGAAACGAGATTTATTCAACTATATGATCATTAATCAGCCCAACGAGAGAGCGGCACGTGTAATCCGTGTTATATATCAATATATGACCGCAAAGTAGAAAAACAGAACGATTATGTATTAATGGTAAGTTGATAAATATATATTGCACGATTTTAATGCGATTAGTACGATAATTACTAGGTTTTAATATGATTATTACTTGATTAGTTGGATAATTGCAAAAGCTTTTATTTAGTTATGAGATAAAGAATGAATTTTCAGAGAATTTGTGTAATAACTAACGCAGTAAGCGTATTAAAATCGGGCAATATGTATAATTATTAATGACTGTGCCGATTTTCTAAAAGTTTTATATCAAAATTTGATATCAAAATCGATATATAACACGGATTACACATGTCATTCTTTCTTGTTAAAAATAAAGTATAAATTATAGTCATCTGCCAAGTTTTAAATAACTCTTGGAAAGGATTAAGTACGGCGCTTCAATCAGTCGAAGTTATCGGGTGAATGTTGCTTCCTACGAATAACAAGATTTACCGGTTCTCCAACTAGACAGATAGTTTCGTAATATTTAATTGAAAGATAGACATCCAGGAAGACAAATAGTACTGGAAATTTTGATTTAATTCTGCAAAAACATCTTTGTCTAAAAGTAGCTGTTATGTTAAAGTAGTATGCTACGCAGTTATCTTTCTATAGAAAGATCCAGAAATTTAACGATACGATCTTTATGAGAAAGATCGTATCGTTATACGATCTTTCTACAAAAGGATTGTATGTATACATATGATTAAAGATAAAAATTATTTTATAAATCTATCTTACAAAATATCGGAAGCAATATAAAAATAATTAATTAATTAATTAAAATTAATTATAGACAATAAAATTAAGTATTTACATTTTTTGTGAAACATTTTTTATGAGAATTTAAGGACTCCCGAGTATATCATATTTCGCGAAATCGGAACTTAAATTAACAGAACGGATCTACTAAACATACACTAAATGTTCTTGTTTTTAGTCTTCCACGAAAGTTTCCATTTGGCGAATTTATCGGTGACGACCTCGTCGGTGAACACGTTTATTGTTTCTTTTAGCTCTTTTGATCTGTGTACGATATTGACGTAAATTCCATCGTATCCGAAAATTCCACGAGAATTCATGTTTCTGGCTTTCATCTCCGTTCGCCTATGAATATATCTGTATCAAGCGATAGTATATTGCGACTCGAATTGGCGTCATACTGCGCGGCTTCAATTTCGGAAAATTTCAACGACGTCCTCGATACGTGCATTCACGCTGACCAAACTTTTATTTAAAATACCTACCTCCGATTTTATAGCGTTAATATACACAACAATGTAATACAGTGAGTAAAACAATGCAAAAGAAAGAAAAAAGAAATTATAGATTCGATTACACATAAATCTCGCGGATTAAGAAGATTATAAAAGCGCGAGCTGTTCGATCGGCAATTAAGCTTTATACGAAGCTTATGTTATATCATTAACGGTACTGAATCTATATTGATTGTTGAAATTTACCAAACTTTTAGGGTAAACTTCGATAAGATGATCATAGTTTTTTAAAATACAAAAACTTTTATTTTTGTTATTTTTGTTATTTTTTAATATTGCGTTTAGCTTATTACTTTAGTGAAACTCAAAGTAAAAAAATTAATTCAAAAAGGAACATAAAAGCCAATCAATGGTTCTTTTTGCGAAAATAATCTTATATTAGGTGTAGTAAAAAGAAATCCATTATTTTTTCATTCAATTTCATGCAAAAATAATGGATTTCTTTTTACTACACCTAATATAAATGATTAATTACCAAAATACAACATAAAGTAATAAATCTATTAAAAAACTTAAAATTTTATATATCTAATACAAATATATGTATAATTTTATATATATATATATATATATAATTTAATTACAACTATAAATATATGCATTACACATATAATGACATTGCAATTGTAATGTAAAGATTATAATTTTTTTAAACTAAGAAAATCAAACAATGATTTCTATAACTTAAAAAAACCAATATGTATGTATGTGTATGTGTATTATTTGGTTAATGGTCATCTTTCCTGAATTATAACAGAAAGATAACTATATTTATAAATAAATAATAAATGAAAATGAAAATACAAATTATAGATCAGATTACAATTTATTATGTATTAATTTATATTACGTATGTAACGTTGATTATACGATAGTTTAACTTAACTTATAATTTATTCAACATTATAATAATTTTTAATTCAAACTTCGTAGGCAGTCAAAATAAAAATATTGCATAATATTCACAATATTGTTGTTTCGAATAGTATATGTATACATATAAACTATTGTAAATATTAATTACTTTGAGAATAATTACAAAAATGCTATTTAGCAATTATTGGAAAAATTACAGCCTATGACCATCTTTGCCATATAACCATAATATCCGTGTTTATCTCACATTTCCGTGCATATCACGATTTTCGCATTTTATTCTCTTCAGGAAATAACTGTGTTTGTTGTGCTATTTCAAATTTGCATGTCAACGCGTGGATACACGATGATATTCAAGCGCTGAATATATATTCGAGTTATTCATTATATAGAAAATCTCCGGGGTAAATATTTCTGAATTATTGAAATCACTAGGGGAGCCGCTAGATAATAGTGAGGAATAATGATTGCTTTTAATGTCAAAGTGTCGGCCAGTCACAAAGCAGCAAAGCTTAATTGGTTTCGACGAGCTAAAACTCTGGCATGTAAACATAATTACGCAAAAGTTTATCATTCAGAAGTTTTCATTTTATTTTACATGAATGTTAATAAAGGATCTTGAAGAATTTAATTTATTGCACATATATCACCTCGGAATTTTTAACTTTCGCCTAAATATCTTTCTGAAATACATGTCGCTTCTTCCCGATACAAATAAATCATCTTCTCATTTCTTCTTTATTTGATTGCGAGCTTATCTCTTTTTCGACGGCAAATACGTGACGGTTAGCGCGCGCGAGTGACGATAGAACTTTTATAAAAAAAGACGTTTACTCTGTAGCATATGATTACACCGATTACAAGGTCGATTATATTTTAATAGGCAGAGGCATTTGGGTCGAGGTCGCGCGATTTCGATAACCTTAATAGCTTCACCGATTAGCGAGGCGCATTTTTCGCAATGAAAGAGAAGTTGATTTTCGGCGCTTCTACGAAAGTAATATCGCAATCGCAACATCATTCATGATGACCTGAAATGAAATTCGAGGAATGTTTTCAGATATTCTTAACTTCAATTGCCACGTATATATCGTATTATTTAACTTTATGTTATAAAATACAGTCAATAACTCAAGTCTGCGAAGCGGTACTTTAGGGAGGAATAAACTCTAACGCTATTTGTATACTCTCTTAGAAATCTCTTCTGGGAAAGCAAGTGGTGAAAGGCAATCTCTCCATTATGCAAATTGAGGTAAATTTTCTTAATGAAAAAGAGGAACGAACCGAGTATTAAGCTGCTATTCTGCATATTAATCAGATTTCTCATAGAGAGACTGTGGGTGATACGCTCGTCAGATTATATGCGATGCAGACATATCCTTAAATGACTACGTGATTTTGTGCAGGTTTCCCAAGACTAGAAACTTATTTACTCACGCAATTATGATTCAACCATTTCAGAATGTTATCTTAATCGCTATGGATACTTTATTTGGCGCCTGAGTTGAGCTTCTACGCTTTTTCGAGACTATTATTGATAAAATTAAGTGATTGAAATCAATCCTGATCATTGTTACTCAATAAAAATCAGTTTAATGATATTTATATAAATGATATCCAGTCAAGTCTTCTTAAATCTAGTTTGCTTGTTTTTTATCTTCTTTGTTGTGTCGCACGAATAATATGCGAGACTGCAATGTTGTCCATAAATAATCAGCTTCGCGTGTGACCTTTCAACGATAACACAAGACCTCCGCTATCTGTACTTGAAGACACATTGCATTCTTTCGTTTAATGAGTTGTTACAAGGCGTATTTGTGCTCATAATTAATATATCTACATCGCGCAGTCAATCTCTCGTTTTTTCTCGATATCACTTCAAAGCAAAACATTTAATTCGTATATTGCACGCACAATACCGCTATATTATTATGAAGATCATTGTAAATATTTCACGTAATTATTTATAGTTGCTCTCGGACATCGACAAGTGGGGTATCGATATCTTCAGGATAGGCGAGCTTAGTAACAATCGGCCCCTCACCTGCGTGGCATACACGGCCTTCCAGAGTCGAGATCTGCTCAAATCGCTGGCGATACCTCCCAAGACCTTCGTTACCTTTATGATGACCCTAGAGGATCATTATGTGAAGGATAATCCCTTCCACAATAGCCTCCATGCAGCCGATGTGACTCAATCTACTCACACTCTGCTCAACACACCCGCACTCGAGGTTTGTATGTAATGTATATACGCCTTTGCTTGTGTAACATCATTTTATCTTTTTTCCAAACTTGGAAATAAGTATCTTGCTCTCATAATAAGCTTTACCAATATCTCATTGACGAGTATAAAGTACTTTGTAAACTACAGAATTGAGATGTCGCAAGAAGAAAAATATATTTTCTGACAACATATCATAAATCATATATTTTCTACATTACAGTCCGTGTTCACGCCATTGGAGATCACCGCTGCATTATTCGCAGCTTCCATCCATGATGTAGACCATCCTGGACTCACGAATCAGTTCCTCATTAACTCAAGTAAGAATCGACGAGATTTATCAAACTTTCTGTTCTGCATTATTTGTTATTTTGTTATTTTGTGTTCCATTAAATATTTAAACAATATATTATATTTCTTTATCGAAGATATATCTGCAACGTTCTCATTGCTTCTGTTTTTTTTACAATGCTAGCAAATTAATGATCCGTTTTTTTTCTTTTGCTCAGGTTCCGAACTCGCGTTGATGTATAACGACGAGTCGGTATTGGAGAATCATCATTTGGCAGTCGCATTCAAGCTTCTGCAGAATGAGGGTTGTGACATATTCGTGAATATGACGAAGAAGCAACGGCAGACGCTGCGAAAGATGGTCATCGACATGGTCCTCTCGACAGATATGTCGAAGCACATGTCGTTGCTGGCCGATCTGAAGACCATGGTGGAGACGAAGAAGGTCGCCGGTTCCGGTGTGCTACTGCTCGACAATTACACCGATCGTATTCAGGTGCTGGAAAATTTGGTGCACTGCGCCGACCTGTCTAATCCGACGAAACCATTGACTCTTTATCGACGATGGGTGAGCTTACTAATGGAGGAATTCTTCCTGCAAGGCGACCGCGAGCGAGAGCAAAACATGGATATTAGTCCGATGTGCGATCGTCACAGTGCGACCATCGAGAAGTCGCAGGTCGGCTTCATCGATTACATCGTACATCCACTTTGGGAAACCTGGGCAGATTTGGTGCACCCAGACGCACAGGAGATCCTGGACACTCTTGAAGAGAATCGCGACTGGTATCAATCAATGATACCGCCATCGCCGCCGTCCGATGATCAGCAACAGTCAGGAACGAACGAAAGTCAACAGCAAGATAGGATACATTTTCAAGTGACATTGGAGGAAGGTGATGAGACTAGCGAAGCTGTAGAAGGTGGTGACACAGGGGGCGGCGATGACGGCGGTGGTGGTGAATTTTCCAGCGAGGATCCGGGCGGTGAGACGGAGGAGAACGCCACGGAGGCTGGGATGTGACGGAGGCTCGCTGGTATTTGCAGGAAGCTCCATGAGAAGGTACAACAGAGTTGGTGGCGAGTGCGTCAGTGACATTCGCATCTAGCCGCGCCTAGTCGCCGGTCCTTTTGTATCGACCTATGCCACGTCGGCTGGACCACGAGGGAGGACGGCGATTAAGATGACGGGAGCCGTCTCGATCGAGCGGCAAGAGACAACGTCCCGACGACGACAGAATTATTGTTCACGATATTGTTCACGAAGTGCGAAAGACGCTTCAGGATCGTTAAGTTTCGGCTGGACCGAAACGAGCTGTAAATGGACAAAGCTGCACGTCTTTTGTCGTCGTCATTGTCACCGTCGTCTTCGTCGTCGTTTCGCAGTTTTGTCTCCACGTTTCGTCTCGTTGAATACTGTCAAGCGGGAGGGGCGAATCTCTTTTCACAAAGTACCTGCGCAAATGAAAGCGGCAACTGTATGTTTGCTACGTCGAATGAGTGGCAAGATGTTTCTTTTTTTCATTTATACACGCACACACACCGAAGATGGTGATAATCAGCACACGATAATTGTCCATCGTGTATCGATCGTCATCTTTTCTATTGATTTAACGATGTTGTGTCGCCGTCGAAGGCTGGAGGGAACCTCTTCCAGGACATGCAGGATCCTCAACAACATATCAACAATGTACGATATATTATGGATTCTAACGATGCGTATTAGCGATACTTCCGAGCAGATTGATGTCTCTGTCTTCTTCTTGGATTTTGAGCGTCGCGCGAAAATTGTTGACACGTAAGCAACATTTTGAGACTTGTATTTGCGTACGACGGAAGTTTATCAATTTGTTTCTAATTCGTAAGTTATAATGTAATGTCATAAGCTCAATAATACGTTGCATTTTCGTGATCTAATTTTATGAATAATTTTGTTAACATTTCGCCGATATTAGTCGATATTCAAAATTATCCGCGTTATGGATCAAATTGAACTTAATTTCGTTATCCGAAATGCACGTTATACTGAAAAGGAAGAGAAACGACGAAATTAGAAAATAATTAAACGAAAGGATACTCAGTTGCAGTTAGACGCGTTCATCCTTTTAGTTCTTCGACGGTATTTGATAGTCACCTACTTATAGAAAAAGAGATACCTGTCTTTAATCGTAAGATTTTGTCATGTTCGCTTCGTAGACGTAGACAAGTTCGTAAGTGAATTGTTCATAATCGAAAAACGAAAATCCAGAAGTAGCCGCGTGTCTATAAAGGAAATGCTAGAGCAAATATGTAGAGTATTACCCGTTGTCTGTATGATTTAAGCGAAAGAAGTGAGGAAGGAGTTCACTTCTTTTTCCCATATCATGCAGTTGACGGGAGAGCACCGAGCAGCAGAGGGGCATCGAGATAAGGGTATAATTAATTTTAATACACAACCATATCAAGAGCTGGTCTTTTAAGTTTGTA
>Ga0157364_1001327_pt1 | contig 20741 bp, 11 predicted proteins | sample AttsexASBM2_FD_111476 | JGI IMG/M metagenome (GOLD analysis project Ga0157364, IMG submission 111476) | Fungus gardens microbial communities from leaf cutter ant in Ribeirão Preto, State of São Paulo, Brazil - Atta sexdens ASBM2 | ecosystem: Host-associated > Fungi > Mycelium > Unclassified ...
ATCAACTGACTTCAGAAATTTAACTGTTAGTTTTTTAACTTTACAAAAGCATTTGATAATGTCGCATTTTGATTGAGAAATTCAGAGATCTGAAATTCTCATGTTCAGCTCTGCGTTGGATATGTGATTGCTTGAATGAACGGAGCTATCAAAGATCCGGTTACTGGTGACATTTCATCTGAAATTATTATAATAAGGGCTGTTCCTTAGGACTCTGTTTTGAGTCCTCTGTTATTTGTATTGTATCTAAATAACTGTATTTATAATTCTGTATTTACAATTACTGTCATTTACAATTAAACTGTAAATATTCTTTCTATGCTGATGATCTGTTTATCTATATACATACGGAGCTTAAAAATCTGTTTCATACTATAAGCTGTGTAAATGAAGATATAAATAGAATCCTGGACTGGATCATGAAAATCAATTTGACAATAAATACAAAAAAGACTACAACTATGATTTTGAGTATTGCAAAATACATCAACAATATCTCGTACATCGGACTTCCGCATATTATAAATTGCGTAGATTCCATACCAGTGATTCTGTTAAGTATCTTGGTCTAACAATTTTTGGAACACTTTTGTGGAGTTTGCAAATAACCGGAATGACGTCTAGAATGAATATGTCTCTTTATCAACTAAAGATTTATAAATAGCTTATTCCAAGATCCCTTCATATTAGGCTAATATCTATTTTTATTTTTCCTATCTTCGATTATTACTGTATGTACTGTTATAACCGATATTAATGGCGAGCTAGATCTTAAACTTCTTAATTTATGTGTGAGATACGTATCTCCTCATTAAGTGAGATGAGCATGTTTCTCCTTATTTTAATGATCTTGGATGACTCAAAGTAAAGGCGAGGCGGTTATATTTCGTGGATACCTGATGTTTGCTACACTTTCATTAGACTTTTCTAAGGCTTTACCAAAACTTTAAAGAGAATTTAAGAATATATCAACAAGAATATGTCGTATGAGAACTCCTAATGATTATTTATCATTACCGCTCTGCACGAATTTTTCAAGCGGTCTTTTAGCAGTGCTGCTGAGTTTTGGAATAATATAATATCCCACTGGATATTCGTAATGCTGCTTCTTTGCGCGATTTTAAATGCAAGTTGTATAATTATTTGTTAAAAGTTAATGTATGATTATTTGTATCGTGTATAAACATTTGTTAGAGTAAGTGTATAATTTTCTATTTATGATTTAGTATATTTATATGTTTTATATATATATATTTGCATTAATATATTTGCATTTTAATTTCATTTTTAATTTTGTTTTTAGTTTTCTTTTACTGTTATCAATGTATGATTCTACTGTTTATTATTATTCATAAATGATCTTAGCGCTTGAGAGGACTTAATTCTAGAGCGTTCAATAAATGACGATATCTATCTATCTATCCCTCTTTCCCTCCCTATTTCTCTTCTTTCCTATCTCCTTTCTCTCTCTTTCCCTGGAATTGCTATTATCAATAATTTAAGTTCTCGTTATTTTGTTGAATACTTTAATCAAGTATTAACGTTTTATTCTAATATAGATTAATTTTTATATATTTACATAGATTATTTATTGTACAATATATTTACCAGGTGTATAAGCTTAAATCCGCTGTTTGCTCATAAGTGGCATTAGTCAACGTACAAAGCTATCCTGGGCATACAACACACTTTTTTTATGTGTTTGACATCTGTCAACATTAATCAGTGCACATCATCAGCAATTTCATATAACATATACATTTTTTCTTTCGTAATCATGTCTAGTTTTTTGCTAAAAAAAAGCATATGTGGGAAGCTTTGCTTTTCTATTTCAATTTGAAGAAATCGGCTGCCGAATCGCATCGAATGTTTGTGGAGGCCTATGATGACAATGCTTCATCAGAAACAACGAACAGAGATTAGTTTCGCCGGTTCAATGACGTCAATTTTGACCTGAGTGACAAAAAGCGTGAAAATCGACCCAGGAAGGTTGAGGACTGTCAATTGCAGGCTCTTTTGGACGAGGACAATACTCAATCGCAAAAAATGCTTGCCGAGCAATTGGGTGTTTCTCAAGTAGCCATTTCCATGCGGCTACATGCCATGGGAAAGGTTCAAAAGATCGGAAAATGGGTGCCGCATGAACTGAACGATAGGCAAATGGAGCGACGCCAAAATACATGCCAAATTCTGCTTGCCAGATAAAAAAGAAAGTCGTTCTTGCATTGGATTGTAACAGGCGATGAAAAGTGGATCTATTTTCAGAATCCTAAACGCCCAACTATCTTTTTCAAGATCAAATCGCTTCGGACGGAAGACGATGCTGTGCGTTTGGTAGTATCAAGAGGGCATCATCTACTACGAGCTGTTAAAACCTGTGAAACTGTTAATGCTCACCGCTCCCACCAACAACTGATCAAATTGCACCGTGCTTTGCGTGAAAAAAGGCCGCATTATCGCGGAAAAGACATGACAAGCTGATTTTCCTCCACGATAACGCCATCGCACACATCAACAATAGTCCAAAACTACTTGGAGACACTCAACTGGGAAGTGCTACCCCATCCCTCTTAGTCACCAGATCTGGCACTTTCTGACTATCACCTGTTTTCGTCGATGGGCCACGCGGTCGCTGAGCGGCACTTTGATTCTTACGAAGATGTCCGAAAATGGCTTGATGAGTGGTTTGCCTCAAAAGATGAGGAATTTTTTTGGCGTGATATACACAAATTGCCCGAAAGATGGGGAAAATGTATAGTTAGCGATGGCAAGTACTTTGAATAAATTTGAATAAATTTGAATAAATTTGTTTTTGCTTCCTAGGAAAAAAAAGAGTGTATTTTTCTGACTAAAAAACAGCGGATTTAAGCTTATACACCTGGTATATAGATTTATTTTATGCTCATTAAATTCTCCAATAATGATACAATTATGTCCGTTCACTACCAATAATGGTTTTATCAACTTCATAAATATTTTATAGAACTAAATTCATTATTTAGGCATTATTTTAGGCTTTCACGAGTATTAATTCATGTATTATTACAGTAGTTTAATTGTATTTATAAGGAAAATCAATTCGGCGCGCAATTGAATGACTACAAATGTATATATGCACGTACGCACGCGCACCACACACACACACACACACACACACACACACACACACACACACACACACACACACACACAAAATCCACATTTGAATTATTTAAGATCCAGTTTCGATCGTTATATGCATTTACTTTATAGTATTTCACGGATATTATCTTCAAAGATACTAGAAGGTTTGCGAATTATCGCCATGTTTTTATATATTGCTAATGCCAACGTTTCGTGAATCTTGATGTTTACTTCATCAAGCCGAAGATTCTATGTTTGTTTAATTTAATGTTTATTTGATATAAGAAGAATATTAAAAGGACATTAAAATATTTCCTGAAACAATTAAACAAATTTTATTGGCTATATTCAACTTTGAAATTAAATTGATTTACTTCATTGCGAGTAGTTCCATCTTATAATTTTTTTATCGTGTATATATGCAGGATTGACAACATTACCTCATAAAAAAATTCTTTACCGGTTTTTTTTCTTAAAAAGTAACTCGTTATCGTTAGTTAATAAGTCCAGAAGTACGATCGCTCACTGAGCGATTTCTGTTTGATCTATATTTTTAGTTCTAATGGAATATGCCAATCAGATGCAAGAGCTTACTGAGCGTTTAATGATCGGTCTTCTAGACTCATTATTGATTTGCAAAGTAACTCGTTACCATTACTGTCATTCAAAATGTAACGAGTTGTTACTTTTTTTCTTGACTAATAGAATATTATAGCGTTTTTCATTGGCAGAATTTGTATGTGCACTAATGCGCGTGCGCGTGCGCGTGCGTGCGTGCGTGTGTGCGTGTGTGTATATTAATAAATTACAACTTCACATTTAATTACAATTTTCATACAATATATTATTTTTTCATACATAATTATTCAATTACAATTTTCATGTAGTATTTAATCAATTATTATTTTTAATTTATTTATTACTGTTTAATATTATTATTAATATGAATATTATCTTTATATAATGAGTTCATTAACATTATTATATAATTTTGATTTTAAAATATACTCGCTATAAACAATTTTCATGACACGACCAAATTATGTCTTTTTTTTTTTAGAAAAATCATTTTGTAGCTTTATAAAAACTCAAATTTATAATCGCTTTGCCAACTCACAACATAGCGGTGAATGTGACTCACTACATCAAAGGTACTGATGCTCAGAGTCCACACTGTATGTACTTATGCTGTAGCCAGACTATAATTAGAGGGTCTCTAATAATAAGAGTTAGGAGAAACCACCGTCATTAATAGTCAAATTTACGTTGATAATACTGATTTTGTCATCTGTAAGGGCGCCATCCTATTAAGCACGGATCAGAATGACGGATCGAATATCTTACTAGAATTGAGCATTCCGTTCCAGTTCTGTTTCACTACTACTACTTTTCTCTATCCGTCTCATCCAAAAACGGAATGTCGCTTATTGTAGATAAATGTGCTTGATTCATCATATTTCGTTTTTTTTTAGCAATTGAAGTAATAATATACATATAATTGTGTAATTATCTTACCGATAACATGTTGTGAGTTTTCTAAAATATTAAATTATAATGATGAAATATATTTTGTAATCAGATTCTGTTCTATTTTTACTGAATGAGATGGGTAGAGAAAATTGTAACGGAACGGAACTGGAACGGAATGCTCAATTCCAGTAAGAAATTTAATCGTCATTCCGATCCGCGCTTAATGACCTAACTCTAAGGCCGGCATCCCATAGAACGGAAATTGGCAGAGCGGAATTCGCAGAATCAACACGACGAATCACAGTCATTCCGCTATTTTCGCTATAATTTCACCATTACAATTTGCGGAATGAATGAAAGTTGCAGATAACATCGATATATATCGTCGATATATGACAACCATCATTATCCATATAATGCGATTGGTTATATTCTATTTTTTATCTTCTTCATTAATTGACACAGAATTGGTAAGTAGCAGAATGTTACTTTCATGTATGTCCTTTAAAAAGAAAGCAGCTCACGATTCCATTCATTTTCTTTCTCTTATGTCTCATTGAGCGGTAAACGCGGCAACGGAATCAAGTTTCAGCCAATCATGAGATAGTTTTACGATTATGTTAAAAATATTTTATTATTATACTGAAGAAGTTCTAATGTTTACCACTCGAACAACGAAGTCGATTAAAAGTCGACAGAATGTCTAATACTTGACAAATGTCTAAAAAAAAATCGATTAACAGTCACTGTGGACTTAGAATGTCGACTTACTCTACGTCGATTAAGAACAGTTGACTTTAAGTCGACTTTCAACAGTCGATTATATGCCGACTGGAAAAATGTCGACCATAAACCGACAAACAATCGTGTTGTTTGGGTAGTTTGTTATATATGTGTACATTATTATATTTACATTAAAATAGGCTAAAGTCGTCTAATGTGAGACATCTTTTTTTAAAGATTTTTTTAAAGACTAATTTATTTAATTTGCAACCTTAATTCCTTTCATATTAATTTTCATATTAATTTTATCAATTTTATGGGAAATATATTCAAGATTCACTAAAAGTTAGCGACCGATAGTAGCTATACTTTATTGTACTGAAACTTTTTTATCGAAAGTCGATTTTGCTCATTCAAAAAAAGGGTTCTTAATATGAGATACAAGGATTTTCTTGTATGAGATGATATTTCATAACAGAAAACTAAGGAAAAAATAAAGGCTAAGGCTTTATACATGCTTTTATTATATTACATACAAATAGGAACAAAGAATTTGAATGTTATACATAATAATTATATAATTTTTCGATATGTGTGTATGTGTGCGTGCGTGCGTGCGTGCGTGTGCGTGCGTGCGTGCGTGCGTGCGTGCGTGTGCGCGCGCGCGCGTGTATGTGTGTGTGTGTGTGTGTGTGTGTGTGTGTGTAATTTTAACAATAGAATCATCATTTTTAATATTTCGTTCAATAGAATGCTTTGAGATATTGAATTGTTTAGATGCTCTCATATTAGGAACTCTCTTAAGTATCTCATATTACGACTTCCATGCCTTGCAATTTTATGATCACCAAATCTAATCTTTACAGTTAAATAAATCAATCACACGTGTTTTCCTATTAATATGACCTTACTTTATCATTGCATGCAGATTTTATTATCAAATATTTATTTATTATACAATAAAACAAGGTTTGAAGACCTTAATAAAATTCGACAACATCCAATTTCAAAAATCTTTTTTCACAACTACTACACGCATGATTTAATGAGTTTTCTACTAAATATGTTTCACTCTATGAGTAATATTGTTTATATTGCAGTGTAACTAATGTTAACAGGATATCGACAGACTAGTAGCAGATTTAATCAGAAGATGTTAGCAGACTGACCACAACTGACTGATGTCACATTCTGCTGCTGTTCTGCCGACAGAATTTGTTAACATTCTATGCAAACAGACTGGCAGCAAATATCAAATAGAATGTTGATAGAATCTGATAGCAAATTGCGAGTAGAAATCGAGCAAAGTTTGCTGACATAATTTGACAGCAGATTGGCAGCAGAAACTGAGCAAGATTGTAATTTTTTTATTTAAATCGACTTGGTTTCTTATATGGAATTTTGTGTACATACCCAAATAGCAAAGCGTGTCTCAGCAAAATCGTGCGAATCTGTGATTGCTTATGATACTGACAACTTAAGGTAGATTTGTTTTCAGATTTCAAATATACCGACATTGTAGCAACATGCAGACAATAACGTGTATATGTATTGCTAGCAGTTTAACAACAAGCTAGCTACATCAGTATTATCTTGTGTTGTCAGCAATATGATGCTGCTATTATGGCGACATGATGGCAATAGTACAAATTTTGATAATGACGATTTTAAAATTGTCGGCAAATTGCTGGCAAGTTGCTACTTAATGTTATCATATTGTAAAAGCATCAAGTTGCCAACAAATGAGGACTCAGTTGCTGCAATTCTGGTAACAACACATACTTAGCAATGCATACTTAGCAAGCAACATGTCAGCAACAAGACAGACACGTTGCTATCTGGGTATTAACCGTTATACATAATTATACATAATTATATATTTATATATATTTATATATATGGTGTGAAAACTGAAAACAATCAATATAGTTTTATTACTAAAATATTATTGATTAGCTTCATATTTCAAAATATATACGAGAAAGTTATAAAATAATAAAAAAAATATTTGAAGATTCAGAAAACACACTTCGCTTGAGAATCTCTAGGAGATTTGCCTGTACATGATCGCCTATACATATTCGATTTATATATACATCAATTCTTATAGGACTTCTAAACGTTTTTCTTCTTACGAAAAGCAAATTCATCATGGCGAGGCTGTATATGAAAATGGTGAGTCTTGCTCAATTTCTGCTGCTAATCTGCTGTCAGGTTATGCAACAGACTGTTCGGTCATCAATTTACTGACATGTCAGCAGGCTTTGTCATATTTTTGACAGCAGTTTGCTGACATTGTCTGATATTACAAACCGTGTACAGTTTGTTGCCTTTCTGCAATTAAAAATTGGTTTTTACAGCAGACTCTGTTCTAAATCTCTCTCCGCAGATTTGGTTATCAGGATTACTTTTGGGACTTGCTCGGGGTCGCTCCGAACAAATTCAGCATACTTGATAGTATTTTTTTAGACCACTTTTTGGTAGAAGGATTACATGATGTGTTCATTCAGTTTGCAAGTGTCTCTCTCTAATTCTCTGCTCTCTCGCTTGTTCGGCTTTTAGATCCCAGTTTAGCCAACCTTAGTTCTTGTCTTCGCCGCTCATACATCATTTAGATTTTGGTCTCTTTTTATTATACTAGTTTATCATGTACTACCAATGTTTTTTCGCATCGCATGCTCCTACTATAGCTCCTACATACTGTAACACGCTCGTTAGAGTGAGTAGGAGCTATAATAGTAATTAATACATTTCAGAAATATATACTCAAAATATCTAAACTTTTTTAAGAATTTTTCGTAAATATAAATTTTGAAATATTATATAAGATTCGTATAAAAAAATTTGAGATATTTTCTAAACAGTTATAAAATGATACAGAATTTAAAAAATTCAAAATTGTTTTATATGTGAATTATAAAATATTATAAGATTCGTATAATTTTCTATAATCTATATGTATATATATATATACATATAGATCCTCTACCTCTGCACGTATTTTCGATTTTTTACAGTTAAAAATGGAATTGAATTTGCAACAACGAGTTTGTATTAAATTTTGCGTTAAAAATGGATTCAATGGTGTGAAAATCTTGGAAATGTTGGGAAACTGTTTTGGCAATGATACTCTAAAGAAAACAGCCGTTTATGAGTAGCATGAACGCTTCAAAAGTGGTCGTGAATCCGTCGAGGATCCATTTCATGGATTACAACGGTATTGTACATCACGAATTTTTGCCAGAAGGTCAGATAGTTAATAAGGAGTATTATTTGGGCGTTATGAGACGTTTGCGTGAAGTTCGCCAAAAAAGAAAGGATTTGTGTCGCACAATGCCATCATTATCCGTGAATTTTTGACCAAGAACGAAACGAATACCATTCAACAGCCATCGAATTCACCTGATATGGCTCCCTGCGATTTTTTTCTGTTCGCTCGAGTCAAAAAACCATTACGGGGAACGTGTTTTAACAGACGAAAGGAGGTAATGGAAAAATCGAAGATGGCTCTGATGGCTATACCGACAATAGAGTCCAGAAATGTTTCGAGAGCTGGATCAAGCGTTGGCATAAGTGCGTTGCAGTCGATGGGGAGTATTTTGAAGGGGACAATATCACTTTTGATAAATAATTTGTATTTTGAATTTTCTGAATGAATTCCGGGAATTTTTTGATCAAGATAGTATATATATATATATAGGCATATTTTATATATAATTATATTGTGATGTCCACATGTATATATACAATTATATATAAGATACTTTTTCCCGAATAAATGAACAAATAAATAAATAAATAAGTACAATTTCTATCAACAATATTTATATCAATACTTATAGCATATAGTTCGGCGGAATTTTTCTCAGAGCATCTATTTTCCGTTTATTCCGAATTATTCCGTTTTTTTTAGAAAATACAATAGAAATCTAAGGAATAATTGAATAATTCTAATAAGAATCCATCTCGAATAATTTCATAATATTTACTCTATTAAATTCTTGAAATCGCGTTTGATATTTGCTCGACAGTTGATATTGCTCCACGCTTCGAAATGAAGAGAAAAAAAGATACACAGCGGAATCTGACGAAGATAGAAAAATCAGATGCATAAAGAAATCAGTCCTAGCAATATCATTTATTTCTTTGCAGTTGGCAGGCCTGAGTTCTGAACTATAGTCCGGCTCGCGAAAGGGGCGTGGTTTGCCCAAACTGAACACACCATGTAATCCTTCCATCATGTTTTAAACGTAAGTCATATAGAAGGCAAGCGGGAATCTTGAGATGAATACTTAGCTCTGTTCTTTTACCTATTGTCAGAGCGATTGAGAACTCTTCAGCTCCACTCAGGGTCTACCTGTAATGCTTCCTCGCGAAACGATAGGTCAAGGCGAGAGAGAAAAAGAGAGAGAGAGGGAGAGAGAGAGAGAGAGAGAAAGGCAAACTGCTCTTCCTCTGATTGGACGCGATCATCAAAACTTCATAGGCATGGAAAAGAAAATTGGTCACGGATTCCCCGTCCTAAATGCGTTCATTGAAACTCTATTTACATGACCAATTTGCCACTGTCTCCCACTGAGACTCTCTAGTCAAGGCGGGTTACAAACAACAGACGAATTTGTAAGAAAGGAAGAAAAAAAATAGATGGAGAGATTAAGTTGAACAATGTATGTACAATAATTTGTATTATTTCGGCCAAATTTACTGCCAGCACTAAAAATGCTACAATCTACGTTACATGCACTAGATTTTCAATGACAGTCAATTTTGAAACACAGCTTTTGTTGTTAATTTAGGCCCGGATCCTCATATGGGCAATAGCGTTTTGACATCGAACGCTGATTGGTGAAAAACGGGTGATGCGGAGGTAAATTTTATTCCCACAACCAGCTTTTCACTAATCATCATTTGTCAAAGCACTGTTGTCTGTATGGGGATTCGGACTAATTTGGCATAATCTAAAATATAATATTAAATTACAATAAAATAAATATCGCTGATTTCTTAATCTTGTAAAATGTGTACAATTCCTTTATGTACGTTTAAATTTCAATTAATATGTTATGAATTTAATGAAAAAGTAGAACAAGACAAAAAATATTAACAGCATGCACAGATTATGTTCGGTCAGATTAGGTTATACTGTCGTGTTGTTTTTCATTCGAACAGCGGTTTGAATGATTCCGAGTTCACTTCAGAATCGCTAAGAGCATAAATAGTTACCATTCTTTCGTACGATTCACTTACGAAGTTTCTCTATTTTAACCTAAAAATATCTAGGTCTGATTGGGTCTGCTCCGAGATAGACTTAGAACAGACAAAACGAACAATACTTTAGGTTATATTCTAGGAAAGAATTCTTTCCTCACCGATTTTGGAAATTAGACTTGTTTTTTCTCATTCGACTTGTTTTTGTACGAAATAAACGAATGTGACAAAAAAAGTGACGCTCTACTCCGTAAACCGAGATATTAATTGTTGAAATTAACGACTATTTAAATTAGGAATTCTGTCACATCGATAATATAGTTTTCTAAACTTTTTTAGCTCATCGCCTCCTTTTCAAAATATTTTTTGTTCAGCGCCCCCTTGACCGTAAGCGGTAAATTCTCTCTGAACTCTAAATAAAGCAACAAAACAAAAATTATACAGAATCAAATAAAAAATATTAAAAAATTATAACATAATATAAATATTAAAAAATTCCCGTTAATGAGAAGTTTGAGTTTGGTATAACTCTAGTAATCTGTTTATATTTGGTTCCATTTTTGTCAGCAAATTCTTAAATCTCCGTGCTCAACTATTTACAGTTGATTCTTCTTTTTCGTCAAAAGATTTGTAACCGCACTAAATCTACGTTCCGACTAATTAGGATGAGGGAAATGCAATAAAAAAATTTTGCCACAACTCATAATGCTGAAATGTTTAAGATTGTATGTTTAAAAAATATTTAGAAGATTAAATTTCTCTGGCACGTTCTTTTGCTCACTTGCCCCCCTACTATCTTTAGAACTACCAACAACATTTAGAACAATCCAACAAATGAAAATGGATTGAAATGGATTAAAATGGATTCAGATTTTCAGAAATATGGATTCATGAATGTTAAAATAAATCCTTTTCAATCTTGAATTTTTAGTTTTATAGAAATTAAAAAAATGCCTTTTCAATCCTGAATGCATTTTTATTCATTTGTTAGAATTGCATAGAGCACATCTCTATGTCTTTCAATCTAAAAATAATAACATTTTCTGTGCATCGTGAATACTACTCAATTCAGAATTGTGAATTGGAAGTACAGTTTTTTTACAATAATTCAATTAAATTCAAAAATAATATCAGTCATTTCTGCAACATGAATATTGCTCAATTCAATATTCTGAATGTGAAATGCAGTTTTTCAATCCAATTAAATAAAAAGTTTTTATTTAAAAATGGACCATAAATGCTACTTAAATTATTCAAAATTAGTAGGAAATTTTTTGTTTTAATCCAACTAATTCAAAAAAGTTGTAAAAATAATTGAGCTATGTTCTTTTGTTTCTCTTTGATTAGAAGTAAAATGAATGATGTGAACACTCGCAAACTAAATCGAACACAACCTGAGTATTACAATCACGGCGCATAACATCGGCCAAGCGAGATTAGATTATCTGACACTTATCCAATGTTGTCTCATTGTAATGTGAATTTATATTTTATTATATCTATTAAATGATGATATTTTTATTATATCTATATAATTTCATGCACTAGTTTAGCTGGTTGTAATGGAAGTAGAGAATGAATAATACATTTACCAATTGAAGAAGTGGTAATGCGGATAATGTAGAAAATTCATAATTCAGAAGTCCCAGATTCGAATTCCACTAAGATGCGTTTTTTAATACAAATTATTAATTTGAAGTAGTTACTTTCAGATTAATTTTTATAAATAGTAATTATTATCAGGTAATTATATATAAATATTTTAGGTATATAAAATTTGTAACTTTTAAATATGAATGTTTTTTTTAAATATTGAATTAGTGTCAGCTCGGATTCAATCCATTTCAATCCATTTAATCCATTTTCATGGATTTAAAGTACGCATAAAATAAATTTGAATCTATTTTAATCTATTCTCATTTACTAGGAATGTCCTCCTAGATCTCCTCAGTCCTCATCGGGGAGGGAAGGGGGATGATAACAGATTCACTATTTAAAAAATAAATTATTTTATTTTTCGTTTTAAAGTAGTAAATTTGTTTGTAAAGCAATGCACTCGTTTGTAAGTGAATTTGTTTGTAAAGCAATGAATTTGTTTATAAAACAGTGAATTTGTTTGTAGAGCACTGAATTTGAACGTTGAATTTTCGACATGTAGAATTTTACATGTAGTCAATATAACAAATTTCCTAATCTACATAGTCGTCGACTTTAAAGCTAAATATCTCGGTTCGCGGGATAAAGCGACATTTTTTTCTGCCAGATTCGTTCATTTCATGCAAAAACGCGTCGAATGAGCCTAATTTCATTAAAAATTTCGAGGTCGACCGTTTTCTGCATAATTATCAAAACGAGTGCTAATTGCATTACGTAGCCGAGAGTAGCGCTGAACAATGGCAGCGATGTTATTCATGAGTATTACTTACCGTACTCTATGGATAAAATCGTGAGAGAGAGAGAGAGAGAGAGAGAGAGAGAGAAAGAGAGAGAAAGAGAGATCGCGCGATAATTGATTTAATATTTAAATTTATGTATTATATCTGAATATGTTTGTAAAATACTTGTCAATTTAAAAATAAAATGTAATAGTGTTCAATAATTTAATAATTTCCATTATAATGCGCTCTACTAATACCCACTAATGCTCCAGTAATGCTCAGTAATGCCTCAAATGTGTATCGTAATCGTCCTCAGCGGTTTATCCTTCGGTGGCATTTGAAGCGAGATTGGCGCGCAAAAAAGTGCTTTTCCATCAAGACAACGCGCCGTCCCACAAATCGACCGTTGCAATGACAAAACTACGAATTGCTATGAATTGATTCCTCATCCACTCTATTCTCCGGATTTGGCCCCGTGTGACTTCTTTCTATTCCCAAACTTAAAAACTTGGCTCGGTAGGAAGAAATTCTCGTCAAATGAGGAAGTCATTGTCACCGTCAATGAGTATTTTGCAGACTTTGAGACAGTCTACTTCAAATGACTACCAAACGTGAACTATGCGTCCTTTCTGGCTGAAATTTGGCCTTTCGAAGAGTGGATCTTTCGAGATGTCGCGTCATCAAATGGATTGTAGCGCCATTTCATGGAAATTTACTAAATTTATCAAACGACCCACGCATTATATATATATATATATATACACATACAGGTGTCTGGAAATAATATATATATATATATACACACAGGTGTCTGGAAATAATCGCCAAATATTTCATGGGCAGGTAGAGCGGACTAAACTGAGTTGAAAAGTCCTTTACCTTTTGTAAATTTCCGCTATTTTTCCGCTATTTCGGCTATTTTTAAGGATTAATATCTTGTTATTATTGGGGAAACTTACAAAATGGTAGAGGATTTTTCGATTCAGTTTCCGCTCTACCTGCCTATGAAATATTTGGCGATTATTTCCAGACACTCTACACACACACACACATATATATATATATATATATATATATAAACACAGAGTGATTCAGAACAGCCCAGAAGATATTTCTGAAGAGACGTATTTCTGATCGAATTCTAAGACGATTTTTCATTTACGAAAATGTCATCCAAAGCTTAGTTTTTAAATTACAAGAAGAAATAATTAGCGTACAGGAGACGGGCAGGAGCGTCGCTCACAGTTAGACGCGGGCTCTTTACGCATGGGTCGCGCTGACTGGATCCATTCACACATTTATAAAAACACATTTCTTCTTACCTTTCCCTTCTACCACACTCTTTTTTTTTCACATACTTTAAGTATGCTAATTTCGTTAAATTATATTGTATATTAAAATGATGAAATTAAAATGAATATTGAACCTTTCGAGTATCGAATTTTTTAATTACATAGATAAAATTATTAGAGAAATGTTGTAAAAGAGCGAAATTAAACAATAATTACGTGTAATAAGCATTATAAAACTATTATTGACATACAAATTATACAATTCATTTTTTTTATTTCAGTACGTCGAATTCTAAGAGCGTTTCTTACAATTTGACGTACTGAAATACTTGTTAGACTTAGTATATGTCAATAGACGATATAATACTTGTGTCACGCAATTATTGTATAATTTCTTACTTTTACAAAAATTTCTCTGTGATGTAATAATTTTATCTGTGCTATCGCGCTCGTAGCATTTATTACGTATTTATGAGAAGTTTTATGAAAAACGTAACCGCGCTTCTAGCACTCAAAGAATCATGAATGTTTAAAACGAGTTAAATTATAAATGAGCTATTTTAAAAATTTACTATTATGTTAATTATAAAATTGTTATTGTTCAATGATTTTGCTCCAGCTTCTTGAAAAGCAGGAACAAGTTTGGATGCACCGTAATAGTGCTCGGCACAATTGTTTACTGTAATTTATTTTTATCAAATATTAAATGTCTTTTAAGTAGATAAAGTCACATGTAGAGTAAGTCACATGTTTCCATGATGAGATTTTGCATTTATAAATTGTGTCACGTTTCATTATATTTTCATTATATTCATACATTTCGATTACATTCATTTGATAAAATGAGAAATTTATTAACCAATTTATCACTAATAATCACCAATGATTGATTATTGGATGATTAAAAATTATGAAAAATTGCGAAAAAAGAAACACGTCTGTAAGTAAAGACAACACAACTTGTGTTTACGTACGGCAAGCAGCTGACTGACTTTCTTGGTTATGAGTACAGTTCGCGTAGCTCCCGTCTTAGTAATACTTAGGAATTGTGTCTTGCTCGCCGATTTTGATAAAATTTTTATGCTTATTTGACGCGGTTTTGCATGAAACGAATCTGGCAAAAAAAGTGTCACTCTGCTCCACGAATCAAGATATTAAGCAAAGTTCATGATTATTTAGATTAGGAAATCTGTCGGATCGATGCAGAACCGCGTCGAATGAACCTAATTTCATTAAAATCGGGAAGCAGAGGATACAATTCTTGAGTATTATCGAAATGTTGGATTTAAATTCATATAAATGAAATGAAGATATAAATTTTAAGTAACAAGCTATTCTCTGCCCTAAAACAAATTTGCTTTAATAACAAATTCATTATTTCAGAAACAAAAAAAATTATAAAATAATTTATTTTTGAAGTGGTGAATTTGTTTGTAAAGTAGTAAAGATTTCCTAACCTAAATAGTTGTGAACTTTAACGCTTAATATTTCACGAGGCAGAGCGATATTTTTTTTGCCAGATTCTTTTGTTTCATGCAAAATTCAATAAGTCTAATTTCATCAAACGACGAGCAGGACACAATTCTTGAGTATTTTTAACGACTCGTCTTTATAATAGAAATACGATTGGATAATTTTTCTAATATGTACGTTTATGCAAGTTTATCTAGATAAACCCTTAAAGACTATATACAATCAAAGATACAGTAATCAATTGTGTATGTTAAAACGAAGTGACAATGACAAAAGTCAACGAATATACTAGTGTTTATAATTTAAATTATAAATATTCTAGTAAATTTGTTCACACTTTTCTAATTTGCATTTTGTTTTAAAATACGTAATTGATAACTGTTCTCTATTCTCAGTTTCTCGTTCTCTATATTCTATTAATTATACGAAACCTCTTAGAATTCTGAACGCGGCAATTTGAAAACATGAAATTTATTTTTTTTTTTTTAAATTAATATTGCCCGCGCGTTTTGATTACTCTGTGAGACATCGATATATTTTTTAAATATTTTATAAGTATTTTATTTATTTTTGCTTTTTAATAATTTACAAATTGAAAGAATGTTCTTCATAATAAAATATTTGCCTTGAAAAAGGCAGATTAATTATTTTCTTTACAATAGGTGTTCAAAATGTCCATTGTTCATATAATATATGCCTTATGCGCCTTAATAAATATTTTTTTTGGTTTCTTTCTATAACTTTACTCTCGATAGCTCAAATAACGTAATGAAGCTTGTCATTTAATTTTTCGACGTCCTCAGGAAGCTGTCTATAAATGACCTTTTTACAATATTTCTACAAAAAAAATCCAGCGGATTGAGATCCGGAGATTTTGCAGGCCACATATCAGCCATATCGGCTGCCTATCCAACGCCCAGGAAATTGTTAATTTAAATAATTGTGACGATTTTGGCATTATGTGGCTCATCTTGTTGAAATATAACATAATGTTATTTCTATTTTATAATGGTATTTCTTTTAAAAAATCTGGCAGATTTTCTGTCAGAAATTGCACTTACGATACATCATTTAGTGTATTTGAAAGAATTAGTGGGTCTAATATTTTTGTACCTATAATTCCAGCCCAGACGTTCATTTTCCGAACTTGATAATTTCTGAGTTGTGTCGGTCGAGGCTTGTCGTTTCACATAAGCATATTATGCGAGTTAAAAACTTCTCGTGTAAACAGCGATTCATCGCTAAATATTACACTCAATTTCTCAATGAGGCATGCCAGCAAGAAACAGAGATAGATAAATTTACTATTAAAGAAGTCAAACAAATTATCAGGATAGAACCAGATCATAAGAAAAGTCCAGAATCTAATAACTGGTAAAATTCTATAACAACTATGAGATATACGTTACAAATACTTGACGTAATTATTTATTGCAATCCTAAGAATTAGCTTTTTTCCATTCCAGTGGAAAGTGACGAAAATCAAAATGATTCCCAGTAGGGAAAAGTACTGAAGGTCATACCCAATAAGTTTATTGCTATAGTAGTTCAAAATACTTGAAAAATTACTTCTTAAGAGGCTATTATCAATCATAAACAAAGAAAATCTGATATCAAATTATCAATTCAGTTTCAGATACGCTACGGAGTTCACAGAAGTCAACAAAATCCAAAATAGTTTTGAATACAAAAAAGTATGCGAGGAAGTATTCTTAGACATCACGCAGACATTCGACAAAGTCTGGCATACAGATCTCTTCTATAAAATAAAAAAAGTCGCCTAACTTAATAACTTCTACTTGATCTTCAAATCATATTTGGAGGACAAGCACTTTTTAGTTAAATCATTAGATTGAATGATAGAAGTGCAATTACACAAATTTACGACAAATTCGAGCAGGGATATTGCAGGGTAGCGTTCTCGATCCAAATTACATTTACTTTATAGTAATGACTTTCCTACATCTCAAGTACTGTTTGCAACATATGTCGATGACTTTGCAATTATGGTCTCAAGTAATGCTATAACTGTTGCACAGCTATTAATCAAATCTAAATAAAATACAAAAATAGTTAGAAAAATGGCGCATAAAAATTAATGAATCTAAACGTTTATATAATATTTACGACAAGAAGAGCTCGCCTAAAACACGTAAACAATCAGATAATACCACAATCGAATGAAATTAAATCTCGGTATGTATCTGGATTATCGATTAACACGGCAAAAATATATCTTTTTCAAGCGAAAACTTGGAATCAGGCTCAGTAAGATATACTAGTTAATTGGACCTCGAATCCAAATTCTCAGTCAAAAACTGTATAAATCCATATTAATATCGATTTCGGTTAATATTGGTTCGATTAATATGGATTTCGGCAGCCAAATCTAACATAGAAATCTTGCAACGTTTCTAATCTAAAATGCTGAGAATACTAATCAATACTCTTTGATTCATGAGGAGATACAAATGAGGAGATACATAAAGATTTAGACATTTTATATGTAAATGAAGAAACATAGCACTAACTATAGTATAAGACTAGGCAGCTACCCTAATATCCTCACAGCAAACCTGGAAAAATTGAGAAGAAAGCGGAGACGCAAAAGGAAATTATCATGCGACTTGACGAGTAGCAATTAGCTAATCAACCACTCCGGCGATATAAAACTAACTTACATCTTAATGTATAGATTAGGTTTTATTACTTATACTTAATTATAAAATTATTACTTATAAAAAAGAGTCACAGGATTTATATCTATCATTATCTATTATATAATGTCATTGCAATTTATTGAATTTGTTCCAAGGACAAATTGTAATTTTTTTCATAGGCAGTTAAGAAAAAAAAAATATTACATGAGAAGGAAATTGTGTCTTTTCTTCTCAAGAAATCCTCGCAAAATCTCTTTCTCTGAGAATACTCTTTGTCATAAATGTTGCACGCGAGTATAGTGATAAGCGTGCAATTTTTCTACTTTTAGTATTCGCACGGTGGAATAAGACAATTTATGCTCTCGAACAATATTCCAAATACTAATTTCAGGTTATTGCTCGAGAGCACAAAGAACACATTCTCACAAAGAACACAGTCTCCACATTCTGCAAATTTCTTGCTTCACAATATCTGCCGATATTCTTTTTTTCGATAAGACGCTGCCAATTTTGTATAATCTTTCAACTGCTTACGTTGGATGTTTTACTCAATTTGCATACAATTCGGTCTCCTCTTGCAGCAACGTAATATTGTCCCTGACATTTAGCGAATGCCATGAGCATATCATAATATTCTTCATTAATGTACGCTGCCATGACATCGTCCTGCTCACGGTTCTAATAATAATAATAATAATAATAATAATAATAATAATAATAACAATAATAATAATAATAATAATAATAATAATAATAATAATTCGATCGCCAAATCTTTGAAATTGCAGAATTTTTTAGCGTAGTATCGATCGCCTATTTATACGATAGATTGGGCTCCCACCATGTCCTCTCTGATGAATAGGGATTTTTATCGATTTATTGATACGACCGATATTTTTGTCAAATACCGGTCATTTTTGGCCAATATTTTTGAAGGCCGATTTATAAATATTCGATTTTTTTAGTTGAATATCGTAATAATCGTGGCTGCGTGTTCCGGTATTTATTAGGTGCATTCAATACCACGACCACTCTTCAATACCATGAGCGCTCACTGAGCGCTCAATGAGCTTTTTCTGATTGACATATTCCATTAGATCTTAAAAATATAATCCAATTCAGATGAAAGAGCTCATGCACCCACTGAGTACACTAAGTGTACACTAAGTGTCCTCTAATTGTGTTAAGCCAAGTATTAATTTTATTGTTTTATATAATAATGTGCATGAACCTTAATTACATAATCCCTTGTAAATGTTGTAAGAAACAATCACTTATATATATATATATATATATATATATAAAATATATATATATATATATTTTTTTTTTATATCAGGAACACGTCGATTTATAGAAACAAAATTTTCGACGAAATATGATAAATAGGAAAAAATGCAATAAATAAAAAATGAAAAAGTTAATAGATAAACTAAATAAAATAAAATTTTTAATTATGTGGAGATTAATAAAAATAATATTATGATATCAAAAGTTGATTTAATTCCAAATATCATTCTATTAATAATGATTAATAAAAAAAATGGTTAATAATTAAAAAATATGTGATTAGTTTTCAAACACTAAAAAAAAAGAAAACTAATACATTGATTTTTTTTCGATTTTTCGAAAAATCGGAAAAAACCGATAAATCGATTTTTCGATTTTTCCCTCCAAAAACTGATTGCTCGATATCAATTTTTTTCATTTTTATCGATTCTTCTAATGTTGATTTTTTTTCTAATATCGCACATCTCTATCAATGAATAGAAGCGTCACATGTCCGCGTATCGTGTATCGCGCACAGACTTCTATTCTATATTATATTCTATATTATCTATTCTATACTATCTATAATACCAGACCGGTAACTCTGTTCCTTTAATTGCCATCAGGTTGTATGTACTGCTTATGACATGCGCAGAATGTATGGCTTCGCATGTGCAGAACACCATATTCTTACATACTTTTGTATACGTACTCGAAAAGATGTTATAAATAGAATGTACGAAAGGATTTTTATTGAAATTTTAACATTTTATAAAAATTTTATAAAATTTATATATTTAATAGAAAGTATAAAAATTAAACAATACCATGTACATAATTTTGTTTGGAAAATATCTTTTATATATTGTATTTAATTTCTTTTTTATGTAATATAATGATTTTAAAAATATTAATCTAATATTTATTAAATGTGATAATAAATACAATTTTTTATTATAGTTAGTGAATATAATTTTCAAATTCTGTCATTTACATAAAGGCTACGTAATGCAAATATGTTACGGCAGTTAAACAGCTTACTATTGAATGTCGCAAAAATGAAGCTTTATTGTTGCAACTTCATATATATATATATATATATATATATATATATATATATATATATATACACACACACACATAAT
>Ga0157364_1001329_pt1 | contig 20736 bp, 8 predicted proteins | sample AttsexASBM2_FD_111476 | JGI IMG/M metagenome (GOLD analysis project Ga0157364, IMG submission 111476) | Fungus gardens microbial communities from leaf cutter ant in Ribeirão Preto, State of São Paulo, Brazil - Atta sexdens ASBM2 | ecosystem: Host-associated > Fungi > Mycelium > Unclassified ...
AAAATGCAAGGACAAGCCGCATACATCGCGTAAATTTCAAGGTTTAAGATTGATTTCATTAAATCGATTTCACAATCAAACATGAAATAAATACGCAAATAAAGAAAAGCTTCTTTTAACATTATTGTAAAATATTTAACATTATTATAAAAAAAGCAATTGGTAAATCTACTTAAAAGAAAAGCACATAAAAAATGAAAAAAATACGTAAACTAGATACCAGGTGAATCTATTCACCAGAAATATTACTTTTTTTAATTTCTGGAAATATTGGTCATCAATATAAAAATTTCAATATTTTATTGTTCAAATCTGTTAGAAATTAGAAAGCTACGAGCGTGAAGTTACCAAGGCTAAAATGCATTTATGATATATAATAATTGTGGTACTCACCAACGATGTTCACCCATGAAATACATCTAAAATGAATTCTTTCCGTTGACCATCATCCAATTACCGAATTTACAGCTCGACGTATTTTAATTGGAAAACTGTAATCAAATAATAATCAGAAATTAATAATTTCTTAAAATAAAAATAAGAAAGAAGGGAAGAGAAGATTAACTTTCTCTTTCAAGAAAGAGGAGCAATCAGAGACTTTCTGATGTGAATAGTAAATAAAAAGAGATGGAAAATAACAGAAAGTGATCAATTTTTAATTCTTTTTATTTAAATGCATCTTGTTTTGAACATTAAGAACATTAAGAACTCCCACATATAATTTCGCAAAAATGATTTAAGTATTAATATAATTAACTCGTATTGTATATATATTTCTTAATACATGTTAATGCATTAATGATCGTCTGACCGACATAATGCACATGAATGCACATTTTCGCGAATGTACACATTTCTTCAGCGAACGGCGGAAATACGTTGAGGATGCAGATAAAACTGGAAAAATATCAAGTAGAAAAAAAAAGGCAACAAATGAATGTACGAACGTAAAGAAAGAGAGAGAGAGAGAGAGAGAGAGAGAGAGAGAGAGAGAGAAACGGCGCATCACGCAAACGAAGGAGAATTGCTCGGATAATACGTGCGAGTACTACTCGCGCGAGGCATCACGAGACGGGGAGAGGGAGGCTCTCACTCGGCTGGCTCTCACTTTCACGGAGTCGCCGTGACCGAGATAAAGATGGTAGCGGGCGCGTTGCTACCACCATACGGTGGACTGACCGCTAACGTCTCTGCACCATATATGGCCGCCGCATGTACACTCCACGAGAGCATGCACGCACGTACATACGTACCGTACCGTATATAAAACGTACGTTACGTGCATGCACGTGCACCGCGGCACAAGTAGCCGTCCCGCACTGTCGACAGATCCGAAAGGATCGATAGATCAGTCCTTTAATTACGACCTGTACGCACAACCGCGGCCTCGGCTTGAGTGCGCACCAACGATTGGATCGCTGCGCCGTGTGTGCCCTACTGATACACATGACGCGTCACGGTACGCGGCGCGCCGACTGGATGTTAATCAAGGTGTAGCCTCGTATTTGGTGATGCTGATCGCATCAGTCGTCTGGCTCGACAGATCAGCATGAGTGATGTCAATGACAGAAAAAGAAACTCTCTTTTCTCTCTTCAAAAACTCGAATTTATTATTGCTTTCTGATTCAATTGTATATTTTTAATTATCATAAATCGTAATTTAGTTCTATTTTATTGATTAATTAATAACTTTTATGGAATAAATTAACTAATTGATCATAATTTTATTTTCGAAATTTTGATTTTATTTTAATTAATAAATTTTATGAAAAATACTATAAAAATTGAATAATTTATATATTTTAATAGCACAAACAAAACAAAATATTATGGAAATAATATCAATTTTTATTCTTCATACAATTGCTGTGATTAAATTGAATTTTAATGCTGTTACGCGATTAGTTTATAATGTGATATAATTTTGGACTTCATTAGCAGGACTCTTCTTAGAATATCATTTTGATGACGATAGGCTTATTAAAATGTGTGTTTACCGTGCTATCAATTTAACAATGATAAAAAATAAATAAATTTTCGAGCCTTCAACTATACATACATATTGCATAAATATACCAAACAGCATATCTCATAAATGAAACATACATCGAACGCACAATAAAGAGATTGCTATTGTTTCCTCTCTATCTTTCTCTTCATAAAAAAAAAAAGGGAGATCATCTTTCCCGATTTATTACTTCTCGCCAGACGATGGTAAATAAAAGAGAGAGAGAGAGAGAGAGAGAGAGAGAGAGAGAGAGAGAAAGAAAGAAACTGCAAGAGACGATGCCGTTCGACACGATTAATCCGCAGATTTACACGGGCCTTATTGGCATACACATTGGAATCTTGGAATACGGGAGGCAGTCGATACGACCGAGCAGGAAGGCAGCCAGGGGAGAAGCGTTATTTCAGGAGAGAAATCTGACTCCTATGGTGCGCAATAAAAGATGTTGAATTTCGTAATATCTCATCGAGAGAAGCGGCAGTGGCGGTGGCGGTGAGTAGAGAAGAGGGCCCTTTGCTTCTGCACAAAGAAACTAACACGCGAAAAAGATGATCTCTTTCTCTTTCTCCTTTTTCTTGTTTTTAGTCTGTATGTATACACCTTTGTATATGCAATATGAGACCGTATATATATATATATATATATATATATATATATATATATGTCTAGACTGTGTTTATACGCAACAAGATTCCATTTATATGCTACGAATGATCGCGACCGTATAGAAATCGAAAGTGGATTCTTAAGATTTGCCATAAGTGGCACCGATCACTCGTGAGGACCTGTCCGTACCCTATATGGATTCGTCGCAGATCCACTGATCTATCCTTCGATCTATTCTCAATTATGACTCACATGTCTCAGCGCCACTTTTCTCGCGGTTCTTGCAAACTATTACAGGAAGACGATCGATATTTCCGTATTGATTTTTTTCGAATTTTTATTTTTATATGCATTATTTTGCTTGCACGTTTAAGTATATTCCGTTTTGAGATTTTTTTTAAATGTTTTTATCTTTATAAATTTATATTTACTAAGAAATGTATACGATTCATATATAAAAAAAACATGGTATTTAAGAAAACACAAATTTTGAAAAATATAAAACTTCAAGGATGTAAATAACAGCGCTTAAAAATATTATACTATATTAAAATATAATCTTTTTACGACGAAAAATTTCATGGCTAACTGACTCATTTGTCACAGATTTTGCATATATTGTCTGACCAAAAACAAGCGAGTGAATACATTTGTCTTGTCTTTAGTCCTCGTTCATTTCTTGTGTTTTGTCTCTCTGATCGGACAAACATTTCCGTTTTATCATACGAGAAAAAGGCGAAACATTCAAGGCAAAACAGATACAAGTCCGCAACTAATTCGCGACGTTAATTCACTTCGTTATACGTGTTTTTCCAAATGTAGCTTCAAAGTCCCGCTAATATCCTTGATATTATAACATCCAAGAATATTTTGATTAATTTGATATATATATTCTTTCTTAACAAAAATGTCGAAGATATCAACAAAATTTTTAATTATAGATAATAAAATTTTTAATTACAGATAATAAAAAATGAAATAATTTGACAAATATCGTACAATATAAATTATATATTGTATAATAATGTATATATAATTATAATACAAATTAATACAAATACATATACAGAAAAATCAAGACCTCTTATTTTTTAGTTGTCTCGAGATACTTAATGAATTTTACTGTTTAAAATAAAATATTAATTTATTAAGGCTTAGTTATTTCAAATGATACAATTATATTCAGATCGATGATCGTACATGCACAATCAAAATTAGATTGAAATTAATCAGATAAAAGATGGAGCGATAGATAATTCTTAGGGACATCCAGGATTCCCAGTAGTTATAATTCACGAGTCATGCCAACTCGGTGCGAGCGTTGTCAATGAGAAAATGCGAGACTTACAAGTCGCGCAGGAGACCTCGATCCGGTCATAAGCTACTTAATACTGGATTAACTATACCTGCTGCCATTTGAATAGCTTGCGCATGTATGTGACACAGAATTAGCAGACAGCAACAGCTTATTTCAACTGCTTACTGTTGGTTATCCGTTCGAGAAACGCGTTTCTATCAACAAAGAAAAACTGGATTTAGTTACGACAAAAAAATTCCAAGTTCATTTTTATGAAAATATTTAATTCTTTTATGCGATGTTAAAAAGTTAATCATATAATTAAAATATTTCAAATTAAATATATTTGATTAAATATGTACACGCACATGTGAATTTTATCAAATGTACTGTAATTTCTACAAGAATAAAACCGAAAAAAAATATACAACATATTAAAAAATAAAAATTATTGGAATTCATTAATTATTATTTACAATTAGTATTAAATTAATTAAAAACATTTAATGGTTTTTTACTTTCTTTTTAATTTTTTTAGATAATCGATAAATCGTTAAATCGTAATTTATTCTTATTAAATACAAAAAAATCAAACACGCAAATACAATATGTCATTCTAACTTTTTTCTACGATTGTCTGATTATCGTTGACGTGACGTACGTCAATCTGGCCTTCCGACTGCCAGAGGATATTTGCATTAGTTGAGGCATGGCGCAGCAACCGATCCCTCCTCCCTCACGGAGAAACTTCACATTTAACCGAAAGGAATTCAGGACAATGACTACTATGAAGTCTTATTGTTACGACCGAATGTTTGAGCTATATCCTGAATATTATTATTATCGCATAAATTATTATATGTCTACGGTGCAATAAGTGTTTAACTGAATGTTTCGACTTTGGGAAAGTGAAATTGCCGAGAGATATATTTGCACTTGTTTTCGGCGTACTGGATAACGAGCAAGTATATTATGCAATTATGTCATACAGTTTCGTAAACGGGCTCGAAATAAACGCGCGGAGTAATATAATGATAATTTTTCGAGGGCAATTTTATAATTTATGGAAATATCAATACGATATACTGCGAACTTTTAATACGATGAATGATTACGTACAATATTCTTTACTAAGAAAATTCTTAAATGTCTGTCTCTATATAATTCGCTAATCGCATAAGCTACTTAGTGACGTATTAAATGTTGGCAATAATTGAGCAACAGGTTGTAGGGTTGTACTAGCGTTTGCCTTTTACTTCTTTTATATCCACCTTCTCTCCTCATTATACGATCTCGTTCCACCTACACGAACGTCGCAATATTTTCGTAACCAAAACGCAAGACGCGCTGGTCCGCATAAAGGACGATTATTCGCGCGAATCCGAACGAATTTCGAAATGCGCTTTACTTATTCGCAGAATTCTCTTGTCGTTCGCCGAGAGAGTTACAGCCGCGATTGTCGTGGATCGGCGACTGCTCTCGAATGCAGTTCTGTGGGCTCGGCTCGGCTCGACTTACCGTTCACACGCGGCGAATTCACGAGAAACAAAACGGAACCATACTTTCAATATACCGCCTTCACCTGCGGAACGGCAGCGGGATCGGCATGCCGCCGTTCGCTCAACACATATATATATATATGTGTACCCTGCGGTACACACATGCACCTGCCCGTGCCGCTATCACGTGCACCGCACTCGGTATCGACCACGCGATGCACGCAGGACACGTGGTAGCGGAGTGCGCACACATTTAAAGCGTACATTTAAATTGTAGTCACGCCTTGGTGTTTCACGCTAATACCTATGCACTTATAAATCTGTATACGATAGATCCGTTGTGCGATCGACGTACGAACCACATTGTCGTATCGCGCGTTCGCATAATTCAATAGGCGTGATGCAGGGTGTCTTGTTTACGCAATAATGCCTTTCGAGAAAAATAACCGACACTGAGAAGTAATTTGGGTTGGAATTAAGAGCTGATATTACTTACGTAAAAACACTTTTCTTTGCAATCGGGATATTTACTGAAATAAATCGAGCGAGAAGAGATACTTTTCAGAGCACTGTACTATACGTGAACATTGCGTATACGCAATATATTGCAGAAATTTTATATAACAATAAGTTTTCACTAGTACACTCTTAGTATTTTTCTTACAAATCAACGTTTAAATTAGTGTAAATTTGCGTTGATTCTTCGCGAAGAGAACGATTTAATACAGTTAAGCCACTATTATATGTTACATAAAACTATGGTAATTTCCTATTACAAATCTCTCAATTTTTTCGAACACAAAGTATCAAGTTCGCACGTATATATTTTCTCTGCAATGTATTATAATTTTAAATTTAAATCACGAAGACTTTTGAAATAGCCTGAGAATTCAAATTGCCTGAGAATTCAAATAAACACATGTTTATGAAATTTACAAGGTTTCATGTGAGAGGATGAAGACTATGTTGTGTTTGTAGGATAATTTTTGATGCTCCGCCCACTGCTATTGAAATATTTCCATCATGTTCGATTTTTTAAATATAAAAAAAATATTGTTTTCAGTATATAATGTAGTTTAATTGAAATTAAAAAACAAATCAGAAATTGAATGTTTAATTTTGTTTTTATATGGATTGGTTTTACGTATTAGAATTCAATAATAGTCGTCTAATACATTTTCATTCCAATATCCTTGATAACTTTGCTTTGCTCATCACTTACTTAAATTATTCAAAAACAAATATTTCAAAAATTGATCTACTTTATATGTAGTAGATCAATTTTTTATATATATGTATGTATATCTTAAAAATCGTATGTTAAAAAAAGTTTTCTTTTCTAGCACCAAAAATTTATTCAAAATTTGTAAACTGTTGTAATTAAATCAACAAATTGTTACGTGATACACATATTAATAATTCTATTAATTTTGATTCCAATTTTCCTTTCAAGTGTCTTTTTTATTTTCTTACTTCTTTGATAAAGAAAAGAACTTTGTACCTGTACCGGTAGCCACGCCTCTGCCCGCGGTGCAATATCGACGATATATTCAATGCACGTGATATATATATATGTATATATATATATATATATATATATATATATATATATGTATGTATATATGTATATATGTAAAACGCACGCACACACCTGCGTGTACAGTATACACCGATGAGAGCAGCCGTATGGTGTACACGACTGCGTCACGGTGAAAACGAAACCGATATCTCTGCGGGATCTGCGCCGGCCGAGGTCGGAGGTCACCCACGCGGAGAATTGCTTTATTTAATAAACCGCGGTGGAAGGACGTTAATAAAGCGGCCGGAGATAAATAATGTGGAAAGCCGAGCCCGTTCACGTGTCGCGTCTCCTCCTCCCTCTTCCATCGCCACATGAAGAATCTTACCACGGTCTCATCCCGATGTGCCTCAGTTAAGCAATTCATCAGTTAAGCAACGAAACATAGGAGACATAGGAAACATAGGAGAGAAAGAGAGAAAGAAAAAAAGCATTATAAAATATTATAAAAAGAGATGTCGATATTTTATTCATTGCTTAATATCGTCATGCGAGTATCAACCTGCCTGAGGCTTCGCACTACTCTTACTTAAATCCTTTTTGTAGCCATATTAACGCTGAAGGAGAGTTTCATGAACCTCATAAATACAGATTGCAAAATAGACGGTATTTACGAGACTAGTGAGGAAGACTTTATGTTTCCACTTGACTGCAGGATACTCGCAAATGAAAATATTATATGATTTATGAAACTATAGTAATTATTAAACTAGTACGTGCCTTTCGCAAAGTTAATTTAAACAACACAATAAGTCTATTATTACATAGGCTTTCAGTACATATATATAAAATCTACGTGCAAAAACGCCATGAGAGGTTACCATTTAACGCATTGCTTAAGAACATTTTAATTTTTAATCGGAGAAATTAATTTTTAATCGAAGCGATCTATCACTTTTTCCATGCCGGAATATCTCAAATAAGTGGAAAATGTTAGATAATCATTAACCCAGTGAACTTGACTGAGCATTTCGCCGCTTTGCACGAGCAGAAATACGATGCAATAATCTTATAAGGAAAAATGGTAGCCTGGGAATCTACAGTTGATGGAAAATTTTCATGTTCATAATGTATACTAAATGTCAGGTTACATCTAGATATTTATTTATGAGATTATGGCCAATTATTCAAACATTAATTTTAATGTGTAATATTAAAGTTACATATTGTGGATTACATACATATTTTATATGCGCATCTATATTTTAATTTCAACAGTAATTAATTCCTTCACATCTTGTGTTGTAATAAAATTTAAAGATGTTATCCATTAAAATTATTTAATTCTATCGACATATCATCTGACATACATAATGTACATATTGGAAAAATAAAAAAATTTATTGCTTAGTATAATACAAATTACTTATTAAAATTAAATTAAATTAAATTAAACACGAATTAAATTTAAAAAAAAAATTTTTTTAATATGGTTCTAATAAAATCAGGTCTGAAGGGGTTAATTTTGTTTCGCTGCTCATATAAAAAAGAAAAATGGAATGACCTAATATCTTTGACTTTCCACTATTCGTTTTATGTGAGAATGCCTTTACCTTCGATGGAACGGCATACGAGCCGAAGGAACGACCTACCACGACCTCGCCCAACTCTCAATATCGCGTCTCGCCGCACTCAGAACTCGTCTTAGGTCCACACCCACGTGATGTGTACACTGCAAGGTTGCCTCCTCCGGAATGAAAAGAACGCGAATCCTTCGGCTATAAATTCAGCGCGACGCGACGCAGAATTTCGTTATCGTAAAGTTACTTGTATCATGTACCCGCGCTGACGATTTATGCGGCGAACGTAATTGTTTACGCGCTTATGCACACGCGGTTTTGCATTGCAAACGCGACACGATCACAGCGATGTATGGCGGTCCACTATCGTCAATTTATTAATTGAACCCATGGTTTCCGGAACTTTGGTTGAGAAACGATCGCTGAATCCATAATTTTGATGAAATTTATATTTTATCGTTTAAAATAACGGATAGTAAATGAAATTGGAAGAGATACATCAAACAACAATTCATAAATTTTAACTCAAATATTACATTTCTTAAGAAAAAAATGTATTAAGAATTAAAGTTAGTGAAAAACTAAAGATACCACAAATAGAAAGAGGTGACCACTAGGTGAAATTTTAATGTATTATAAAATTGACTTCACACTCGCTAATTCAATTCATCTCTCCTGTTGCTATTTTAATAAAAGCACATTAATAACGGTACAATCTGATTCGGCGAGCAATCAAATACTTTCTTCCAATTATCGGAGCCATCATGTTGCACGCTTGAGGGCGAACGTACACGCTTTTTTATTATTGTCCTGTGCGAATTGTATTCGAGAAGGGATAATAACCGGTGGCCATTGTCCGTTCATCTTATATATCAGCTCAGACACATCTGCGGTGAGATATCGCGACTCTACGTATGCAAGAAAGTGATTACGACAAATTGCCGGTCAGCGAAATCACTTTGCGGCTTAGAAAATTTCGCCAAGGAAAGGCAAGAAACATGTGAGCATATCGGCAAGCCTTTAAATGAATTAGAAACGCGTTGTTGTGCGCGGAAAGGTCAAAGAGTGATGAATCTCACCATAGTGAGGAGAAAGATACAATTTCGATGCAAGGATTTATATATTACATATAGAGCTTATTCCGCTTATGAATGCAGGAAGAACGATTTTACTGAAGTACCTATTTAAGAAAAGTTAAATATAGATCTGAAAATAATTTTGTTGAATTGTCAAAGTAATTATGTAAAAATCTTAAACACAAGCAATATAAATACTTTTAACATTTCAGCAACCAGCTTAAACGTCCTACATAATTATTTTGATAGTCCAATAAAAATATTTTCAAATCTATATCTATATAACTATATTTTTAGATAAGTAATTTTTAAATACTTCAGCAAATTATTTCCATCTAAAAATTTAATAGGAAGTGTATTACAAAAATGAATTAGTTTAGATAAATATAAATTTAATTAAAAGCAATATTTTACTTTTATTTTAAATTATTAATATTTAATTTTTATTAATAACCGAAAATAGATTATATAGAAGAAAAATTATGAAATGTATAAAAAGATAAATATAATAAGCTACGAATAATTAGTCAAACTAAACAGTTAATTATAATAAATAATCAATTAACCTCGAAAAATTAGCATCTGCTAGTCTTGCTGCAATAAATTTCAAGCTATTTCGATTCCTCGAGATATATTTAACAAATATGCTAAAATAGCTAAGTTTACTTTAGTTTATTGAGAATTTGGTCCGATAAAACATATCTAGCGACACATAGTTCTCATTTACAATCGTACGCTTCGTTATTTCATCATGGATTATAAAAAAAAAAATAATGGAATAATTAAACACCGCAGAACCGCGACCGCCTTGTAAAACCACAACCGATTGATTTACAGTAGTCTATGGACAGTCTACGAGTCTAACTGGTCTTAAGAATTTATTCCTGCCATGTACAGTATACCTCACGATTATTGCCGCATTCATTAATCTGCGTACTTTGTGACTAAAACATTTACAATACCGATTTTTACTCACAAAAATATATAAATATTATTGATAGTTCCTAAATTATAAACAAAAAATAAAGAAAATTATGAAATTTCATAGAAGTGAAGAAAGAATATAAAACGAACCGGAACAATTAATAATAGAAGAAAGAAAATAGCAAAAAGAAAAAAATTTATGTTTTTTTTTTAAATTTAATTTTCATTAAACTTTACGTAGACAATGTCAAGCACAATTAACTAGAAAGTTTTAGAAAATAAAATACCATCTAATATAATTATTTCGAAGTGAACATTAATTATAATTAGAATCCGTAGATGAAAAGTGCAGCTGATGACAATTCTAGGACACTGCATTGCATGCATTGCGCACTCGCAATTAACTGTTGACATTTACTCCACTTCACGGCGCTCTCCTTTTTCACGGCGCGAGTCCTTCGACTCGCCCCGACGTTTCCTTTTTCTTTTTTTGATTTCTTTTTTTTTTCTGCCGTTTCTTTCTCTCCGTTGCGGCATGCACGGGAAGGCCGAGAAGGCAAGCCGCGACTGACGTGCGCACTGCACAGTGTGCACGTGTGCACGTACGTATCTATCTCGCGTAGACATGTCGGAGGGAAACGAGTTCGTGTGTCTCGGGACGCGAATTACCTGTTTTACGTGCCGACTGGAACTCCTTGAGAAGTTCACTCGAAGTTTTCGCGTAACGCCGGCGTGCGAGATCGAACGTCAGCGGTGCCGAACGAGACCGGTTTATTAAAAGAAACGTCTGAATTTTTTTACCAATTGTTCCTACGCAACTGTAGATAATTTAGGAGATAATTTCAGGAATTTTTTTCCTTGAAAAGATAAAATTGATTTTAACCGTTACAATAATTTTTCGGTCCTTTATACTACACATGATGGGTCACTCATGTATTCCCGAGTTAATTTTCATCACTTTTACAAGTATAAAAAAACAGTTATTATATTACGTGACATATCTTTAATATTTTACGTACGTTTAATATATTTAGAAAATATTTATTATATAAAGTTGGATATTTAAAAAAAAGAAGAAATAGAAATCTCATTCTTTAGATGCTCTGTTTTTCAAAGAAAAAGAACGTGTAGAACACTAATTACACAATCATATGTACTAAGAATTAAGATCAGACATTAATAGTGATCGTGAATTATAAATAATTGATAGGAATTTTTTAATCACTAATATTATAAGGATAATATTAATGATTAAAAAATGAATTTAGTTACTAACAATTAATAATTTAGTCTAACAATTAATCTGAATATCTCATTGCTTCTTGTTTACGCATGCACGTTCTGAGATTCGGAACTCACTCGCGTGAGTTTTCTCACATTTTTGATGTGAAAGCATATATAAAAGACACAGGGTTGTAACAAGCAAACAAGTGGTTGTAACATCGTCTCGAAGACTCGGAAGACTTGATACCGGACGTGATCACGACTCTCCGATAAGAAACGACAACTCGTACGCCAACGACAGTGAACTACGACTACATCGTACTCGATGTAACTCATCTGAAGATGGCACGAGACGTTACGTGATTAATTGCCACGATTAACAGTAATTAATAGAGTTGCTCCGGTAAGCGTGAGCAAGTACTGTTCCCGTACGAACGTATGATTCCTTTCCGCGAGTATAAATATGCGCGCACCTTGCGTGAAACGTGTTCACATACATGCAATCAGGACGTATGAGAAAAAAAATCGATATTTTTTACGTATCAATTGAAGATATGTAAGTATTACTGCGCAATGCGACTTTCGATTAATTAATTGTATAAATAGATATTTAATCCTTTCACATATTCGTGAACATAAACTAACGTAATAATATTATAATTATAATAGTAACGTAATAATATTATAATTTCTCATACTCAAAAAAATATATAAATGTAATATAATGTAATATAACGTATATTATACAGTTATATTGTTAAGTTACATTGTTAGGAAATTATAATATTGAAAAACTATCATGTTATTGTTAGTTTGTGTTTTGCAGAGTTCTAATTAGTTATTAAAAATATCGATATTCTTATTCAGAGAATGATTAAAGGTATTGAAATCCACGTTGGCGTATCTATTTATAAGATATTGGCAAATATTTTTATGTATTTGCATACATGATCACATCGATAATTTATAGACGAACTGTTGAATATTGATACGTTTAAATAGTTCAATACATTACAGTATTGATTGATCTTTAAACATAGTATCTCAGTGTGTGTAACAGAGTTAGATAATACCCTCCCAGTAAATAGTAACTAACAGTATGCCCATGCATTATGTTATATTTATATCATTGAATAATTATAACATTAAAATATGTTACTATTGTTGGCGTTGGTTACTAGAATTATCTTGAGAAATAGATGTATTTAAAGAAATAAAAAAAAAATATCTGCTTCGTGAAATAATTTTTAGTCTGTAAATTTAATCAAAAAATACTAAACTGAACAATCTTATTTTAAGTGCAAAGAAAATATTGATTAATCAGTTGAATCTGAATCAGTTAAAAAGATTGATGAGATCGGGCAACAAGATCATCTTGTAGAATTCATTTAGCAAATTTGAAAGCGATTAACAAGAAACGATCAACATATATCCTCCATAATGTCTACATCCTTTCTTGTAATAACGCCCTTAGAATTGGCGTTCACTGAATTCGCGTGGTAATTCACGCGGCGTAGTGTACGGGGTGCCTCAGAGGTCAACGGCGGTATAAATAACCGACGATCATTATACTCTGGAGGAATCCCCGTGTGCGCGTGTGTATTCCCATTCGCGCGCCACGGTGTGCGCTGTTGGCGCACGTATAATTTCTCATTATGCAAATCCACGGTGGACTGTCCACGTGCGTGGTTACCGGTACCTCGACGACGAACATTACGAGATCATGTATGCGTCGGCACTTCCGCGCTTTGAACACGACACCTGTGTACCTTTTCCGCGAGGACGTTTTACAAAGGTCCTCGCTGTTCGTTACCGCCACCGGTATTTCGCGCGCGAAATTAATAGGCCAAGATTTAGTAAGTGAATCCTCGCCGATCTTAAGCGTCTCCTCGAAACATGAATTAGCTCGTGATATAATTGTGGATAATGAGATCGGCCGAAGAAAAACACTATGCGGCAAAACCGGATTCATATATCATAAGTCTCTTTTAAATTAACTCAAATGGGACGATTTTGAGTTATCGCGTTATGCTGCATTAATGCAAAATTAATGTAATAGGAAAAGAGAAGATTTGAAAGATATCTGATAAAAGTTAGTAGCTACATAAATTAATGGAACGTCAATTTTCAACATTGTATTTTTAAGCAATACGATTGAGATAAACGTTATCGATGTGTTAAAAATAATTATCGCAATGTATAATTATAGTCCGCTATATATAATTACAGTTTATTATAAAATTATAGCCGGTTATTAGTCATTAATTATTAATTATTATTGGTTCATCATTTGATAAATTGTGATGCATCAAGCGTTTTTGCGCTTCATATTCGTGGTATGTTAAACACACATGTATCTTGACACTATATCGATACTTACACTTCCGATATCTATCTGGCCGCATAGGTGTCAATAGAAATCCGAGAAAGTAGTCGGATGTCTAACGTATAACATTTTTATGACATGCGTCGGTCGTTAGGTGAAGGTATTTCCGCACCGAATGCATAGATTATAGAATGTAGCCTATATAATCGAAAAAAATGCGTAAACCGGAGATCACATTGCGAGATAAAGATAACAACTCTACATATTTGCAAAAAACAAAAACTGGTATTAAAATAATTTTAATATAATGTAAATTTAAATTCAGTTATAAAATTTATGTAAATTAACTGAATTTTTAATGTACGCACATCTTATCCTATTTGTATTTTATTTCAGTTTATTTTTATTTAATTATTAAACGTAATTTAATCTCTTACTCATCATTATATCATAAAACATTAAAACTCAATCAATTCATTATTCTTTCTTCAATTCTGTTAAATTTATCAAATTATATTCAATTTGAATTATTTTTAATCATTTCTATGGATCGTTATTGCTCCTATTCAATACATTCTTAATTTAATTGACACGATTGAGACAAACAATTTAATTCAAGAAAGTGTATTAAATCTGATACAAATTTAATTTATTATTTATTAAATGCATGTATTAATATAAATGTTATTTATTTTGAAACTAACCATTTATATTTTGCCACACATGAAAGTTAAAAATATTAAAAAGTTATTTAATTCAAAAGATTGGGTTATCATTGCTCCTTAAACATTTAACAGAGTATTAGAGTATTAAATCAATCAAATCGCTTTAAAAAAATGCTTTTTACATAGAATATGATTTTTATATCAAGTATGATATTTCAAACATGATTACTAGATAAAACGTTATAACCGAATGACTTCTATAAATTAATAGCCGCATATGTAGCCTTGCGGTTTTCAAAGTAATAATTAAGTGTATTTACGATCATCCTGACACCGTATTCATTAACAGATGTAAAATTGACCAAGTTGAGTCATTAATATCCACTTTTATTTCGGTAGAGACGAAATTTCACAATCCTTTTAAGGAATTCTTGAATTTTGCGGCTAACGTTATTCTTCTTTTCTGTTACAGGTGAGTGATTCAATAGCTTCTGCACACCGTTTGCGGTGAGTGAATGTTTCTAAATTATCAAAAGTGATCACGAATATTTCACGTGATGCTTACGTCATAGTTGCAAAGAAGAGAAAATTCGAGAATTTATGAAAATTAGCAAGTCTATTCTTGATTAAGTCGCAAACGTAAACTATAAGAGTCACTTCCGAACCACACACAAACTTTCAAACAATGCTTCTTCTATTTATATAAAGATTATGCGTTTCGCGGGTTTCTTCCGTGTTCAGATCCATTCTTGGAATGGCAACGTTTTCGTGAACCTTGCAGTTCACTTCATCAGGGCGAGGAGCAACCTCTTCTAGCTTCTTCTATTTGTTCTATATATTGATCAATTATATAATCCGTTCTAAATTATAATTAATAAACAAATATTACACGATAGAGTGTGGCAATATAATACTAGAAAATATAAAGGAACATAATTATTAAATGTTAATTATTATAATATTATTAAAAACGTTGCAGTAAAATACTGCAATGGCAATTTCCTATAAAAATGTAGAAACGTCGCGGCTATCTCCCCCGTCCTTCTGTATCTCCTGATGTCTTGCTCAATTCACTTTCTAGCTACACAATTTATAACATTCTATATGTATTCCGCCAGTCCGATATGCAAAATAAACCTTGGAAGTGCAGTATGATTCTCGCGTAGCCGGATCACAGAACGAAGGAGAAGTGCGAAGTAGGTCGTCGTGGCGCGTATCCTCGTTCCCGGGAATTTTAATCGTAACAGTTTCTTTGCCATTACTCGCGCTCGGACTTTGACAGCTGTTTCTCTCCTCGTGTACACGTACATATACGTGGGCATCAACTTGTCCCGGTCCGGTGCGGCGAGCGCTCTCCGGAGGCGACTCCATCTCGAAAGGAATGTCGTTCGCGAAGGCGCGTGGGTCTACAAAATATATATATCAGTATATGTGCCTTCGCGAGCCCACGCTTTCTATCCCCGTGCGGATACGCATCGCACACGGCAGCCTCTCCCGGGAGAGTCGCCTTGCAAAACCGCCGCGGTACCTTGCGCAAGTTCACACTTGTCATTTCCCCAAAAGTGCAGAGGAACACAGATTACGAAACCTATTAAGACGACAACCTGTTCTGCCTTAACCTCGATTTCACTGAAGGAAACCGTTCTCGTGTCTACCTCACTCACTATCAATCTTTCTCACGAGCCTCGTAAATCTCGAGAAAAACACAGTAACCGATACAACCAATTATCCAATCGACATCAATTAAAAGTACAAAAGCAATTCGAAAATTTCACGCTCTGACTCATAAATAGTAATATTCAAGATATTATTAATACTACTTGGCGCATAATAAAGCGACATCTATCTTATACATAATTTTAAAGTTTAAATTTGATCTATTAAGTAGTTTATTGTAAAAGTTAATTTAAATGAAGCTATATTGGGATCTATGAGTAAAATAGATAATATTAAGTTGTTGTTTCATAAGTTTGTTTAAAAAAAGCTTAACACCAATAGAAATTTTTGAAGAAGACATTAATGAAATGCATTCAAGTTAAAAGGAAATCATCCTTACAAAAATTGAATACTGGTTAATTTATTACTTGCTTGAGATAATAATTAATTACTTACTTGAAGTACTAAAAATACTGAACATCAGTGCTTTTAATATTTAAAGTAAGAAATTAATTACTGTCTTTAGTATTAATCATTAAACTTCTGTAAGAATATATTGAAAAATAAAAGTAATTTAAAGTTGTGTATGTGCTTTCATTAGATATCGAGATTCAAATTGCTCTCTCAATTGCCAATATAATAATATTATTATACAATTTTATATTTAACAATATAACATTATGCATTATGTAATACCATACATTACATTTATATTGTTAAATATGAAAATATAACGATGTTATGTGACTTTTAATTGATGTCGACGGAATGACGTTTTATGTGACAGCTAGATTACTTAAATTATGTATAAATTTGAAATATACGTCCTCGTAGTGCTTAACGCTTGGCATAATTGCTATTAGTTTTAATATTTTAATATTTCGAATATTCTGATATTATCTGCTTTTATAATTTTATCTTCAGCGATGCATTTAGCTCATGATGTAAGAGCAAAATGTTTTCCCGCGAGATTGTTCCCGCAAATTAATGACTACGCATGGAATTCCAGATAGAATTACGGCGATCAGATATTTAATGAGGCATGACGGATGCAAGCTTCCAGATCGGAATCATTGCCTCCCATCGACACGAGTTCGGAATTGCCAATTAATTAGAGATCATTAAACGATGAACATAATCCCGTTAATCATAGCCGCCAAGAACTTACGCAATCGATATATCGCGCAAAAATATCTTATTATTATTATTGCATGTATAATACTTCATTCTTTTGCGTTAATATCATATTTTCCATATATCTTCTTTCGCTTTTAGTTAAATATCCGCATAATAATCGAATTCAGAGATAACGTCTGTGTAATTACGCGAGTCACGAAAGACCTGCATCTTTAACGCCTCAGGCTGCACAATGATGCAGCTGATATTCTCGGTGTGAATACACATCACACCATTTAAAACCAACAAAACGAATTTACAATAACATAAAATCGATAACACATTTAGACAAAAAGCGTACACACAAATAGAATCGTGATATATATTTTCGTTTTGAAGCTAAATTCGAAAACATTCTTGATGAAAATCTTTCTCCAAATTTTTATACGAATTATAATACTTTTCAGAAATATTGAAGAAGTCTATATCTTTCCTTTTTCAGAATTTCCTTTTTCATATAATTTTGAAATATTCTAAGAATTTTGAGATTTTTTATTCTATAATTTCTGAAAAAATACCTTAAAACTTTTTAAAATTTTATCAAAAATTAGTTTAAATAGAATTAAAAATTTTAGAATATTTCTAAAAGATTATAAAATTCAGAAATAAAAGAATCTGAAATTTATATACAAATTCTGAAAAATTATATATAAAATTCTAAAAAAATTGTTCACTTCAGATAAACAATTATCGTTGCCCCGAAATTGCGCGGCATGCACCACATTCAGCATTAATTATATATAAATCAAGTCCTCTTATTTAGAACATTCGCGAAACTTGTCCATAAAGTTTTTCAATTGCTATAAAACGAATTTGAATAGCCGAACAATGATTGAACAATGATTGTGGCCTCCATCACTTTACTATGCATCGAGTCAAAAAGAGAAATAAAGAAGATTTGATATTTCCATTTAGAGGCAAATTAAAATCGAGATGACCGGTCGCTGCAGATGAGAAGGCTACTCTCCCAAGGCGAGCAGAGTGAGAGTGAATTCGAAAGCGAGAACGACCGGTTCGCTGCATTTTGTTATTGCATGCCTGCCAATGTATATATTATAATCGAATCGACCTTTTCACGAGAACAAGAACGCAAAAGAATTTTATATGCGAGAAAGAATGACACGATGAACAATTTTCGATATTTCTATTCAATTAATGCATCCAAAGATGCAATAAATTCTCAACAGGAAATAAGTTTATCTTCAAAATAAAATTGATTTGATCGAAAATTCGTTATATTGAATTGTCAATAATGTATCTCTATTTTTAACATTGCAGTTAATACCGATTGATGTTAACTTAACAAATATTTATTCATATTTGTAGTAAACATTTTGTAAAGGATGATATTTCAATACGCATTTAAAAAAAAGTTTGTTAAAATTGGTTGAATTTTAAACAGTTGGAATTTTAAGCCTTATTTTGAATAGAATAAGTATTTTCGGCACATTATAATGTTTTTATTGCTATTTTTATTTCTCTGTTTTTATTTTGTTTTATTGGACCACTCAGTGTTTTTCCTTTGTAGAAATAAAATAGCACAATGAACCGAAATACTTCGCCTTCATAAACCAAATACTAAAATACCAAATGCTTAATCAATCTTAGCAAATTTTTTTTTTAATGTACGTTGAAACATTATCTTTCATCAAATGTTTTACTATAAATAAATATTTACTACAAATGAACATTTATGTGACATTATTCGGTGTAATAGTAATTGTGCCATTTCCCAAAAACAGGGAAGAATTATTGGCCAACCCAATCAGGTATCTATATGTTTTAATTCATCTCGCATTAGAAAAATAAGTTTTGATAAGAGAGATAAAGAATTAAAATTATATTACACTATACACGTCATATATAGGCAACGTCAATTAACACTTGTTTGTAATTTTTAATCAACATCATTGAGCATTTACCGAAGTGCAGTCTGTACTTGCGACATTGCTTGCAAACTCTGTCGTTAACATGCGATAATGCATTTAAGACGCGGGCAGAGATAGAAACTGATTACCACACGCGCAGATACCATCCGTTATGGCTCTTCGTGCGAGATGTATCCTTTTTCGCAAGAGACACCATATAAAGATCTTTTGCGCGGCAAAAGGAGATTCAACGGAGATTCTTCAAATACCGTCTCGTGTGAGCGTTGGACAACGGATTCGGTAATCGCGTCGGCATTCGAAAGATATATCCGCGTAAAAACAAAAGTCTCAATCGCTGATTTTATCTCTGCGTATCCGATCGTATACCGGATGTGGGATGCGAATTCGCGTGCGTATTATTATTATCAAGCTTGTCTGTTTTACAGAGGAGAGGCTTCTTCATGTTAACGGATAAGATTAATTTCTACGTAAAAGGTGTATAGATTTCTCGTATTTTCTTTCGTGCGCGCGTTCACAGACTATTGAATGAATTCAAGACGATTTATCTTTCCCATTATATTTCTTTGAATGTCATTTGATTTACGAATATTTAAATCGAATTCATAAATCGAATTTTATAACTTATCGGATTACATAACTTTACAATCTTTAATTTTCAGAACCAATTCTTTTATTTGTAACTAATCTATTTTAATTTGTATATAAATAAGTAATATCTAGGACTGAAACCTGTGCATCTGAAAGGTAATAAACTATGTTCGTAAAATTGTTTTAATTACTTGGAAATTATTGGTGCTGCGATATTTCTAATAAAAACAGAGATTAATTTCTATCAAAATCAATAAATTAAACGTGCTTGAAATCCAAAAGGATTCGTTAATAGGGATATCTCTGGCGGATGTGGAACCGTGTCTATCGCGAGCGCATTCACGCTGTGGCATTTACGCGCGCGGAGGAGTATTGGCAGTCTAGACGATTGCTAGCTTGTTATTAATCTTAATTGCCATCTAGAGGTTGCCAATTAACAACGCCTGTCACTTGTTTTTCCTCGACGGCGGCGTTCGATTCGAGCAGAGGGTGTCCAACCACCCCCCCCCCGTTTATCCCTCTCGTGTGATAGCGATTTTTGTTTCTCTCTTTCAGCGGCGTACCGGTATTCTGTAATTATCGGCCGCCTATGGAAAATATAATTATTCGAGAAAGGAAGAGTACCTCAACAGTGTGGTCAAGTTAGAGTTACATTATCGCTCACCCGGTACTTAGATACACCTAATAGTACAGATTAATTGCA